>ERZ808259.39-NODE-39-length-100478-cov-6.140506_pt1 | contig 100478 bp, 119 predicted proteins | sample MGYA00521279_ERZ808259 | MGnify/ENA primary metagenome ERZ808259 (study PRJEB31516, sample SAMN03275586) | gut metagenome | biome: mammalia-associated habitat; material: feces | host: Papio cynocephalus | place: Kenya | collected 2012-07-27 ...
CGGGGCTCTCGCCCTCACTACTAACCGCAACGGGGAGGCAAGCCGTCTGCCGCCGCGCCGCTTTTGTAAATATATCCAGTAAATAGGCGTAAAAAAAACCGCTCCATTATGGAGCGGTTTAATATTTATTTTTCCATTTCTTTTCGCACTTTATCGCGCATTCTATGCACTGTACGCCGTATTGATGCATCTGATATGCCTAAATATGTACCTATTGCTTTTGCGCCATATCCCCGCATGCGCAGTTTGATTATCTGCAATTCACGGGCTGTAAAGTTAAGCTTTTCAAGCAACGCATCGGCTTCATTGTAGGCTCTAAGGCTTTCCATATCGCCAGTGTAAAGGCCGTTGCAGTCAACGCCGCCGACGTCGGCATACTTGCCAGCACGGATAAATATTTGTTCAAGTGCTTCTGGTTCGTATGCGTCAATACTTATATAGGTGTAAGGGCTGCGCGGGTCTGTACTCACTGCGCGACTTGCGGCAACATGCCGACGGACAGCACGGTAGCACTCTTGAATGGCCGTTGTCTCAACGTCTTTGTATGCGCGGCTGTCTGTCTCACGAATGTAAACGCGCTTAGACAAGCGGCGAACGGTAAAAGGGCAGTCAAGCCAATTCTCACCGCTTGCGGCATGTTCGGCGGCTTGTTCAAGCAAGGCAAGCGCGGCGGTCTGTACAAAATCGTAACCGTCTGTTATTGTGTAGTCGATAAGTGCGGCTAATCCGTCGTTTGCATCCTTGCCTTCTTCAAGCTTCATATCTCCGTCTTTGGTGTATGCCGTCTCATAGTCTGCATTTGTCCAGTGACGGATGTTTGCAAGGTTCTTGCCGTCGAAGTATATGCCGCGCTTCAACTCGTCAAGCGCCTTATTAATGCCGCTATTGCTCACGGCGTTTTTTTCTCCCGCGCTTTTCCTCTGCGGGTCTATGACCTTATTCAACACTGACTTTGCAATAGCAGTTGCAAGGGCTTCAAGCTCAGCGGAGTAGTCCACACCGCTTGCATACGCCTTTTCAAAGGCACGTTTTGCAAGCTCAAACGGGCTATTATTGTTGACATTTTCGGTATTGTGTGCTATGTTTGTGTTGGTGTTTTTCATTGTTTTAACTTTCCTTTCATTTCAAATTAGATTGACGGAAGGACGCTTACACCGTCCTTCCGTCTGCCCTATGGCCTTCAGTCTAATTCGGTGTAGCTGTCTGATGCGCGACACACGCCGTCAGACCACATACACCCGTACTTAGTCCAGTAAAGCGGATAAGGCATTGAATAACACCTCCTTAACAAGCTCTAACCGTTCCAGCGGTTAGGGCTTATTTTGGTATATGCACTTGTCAAGGTACAACGCTGAACAGCTAACGGCGTGAACACGGGAAAAGGAATTTTGTTAAGGGATTTTGCTTGAGAATGAACACGCCGAAATATTTCAACGTGACCAATATAGCATACCCTTTGCCACTTGTCAAGGCCTGATTACAATATTTTTTGAATTTGTTTTAAAGCATTCAATCTGCATATGCCATGCAACAAAATAACAGAACGTCGCATAGTGGGCATAGGTTTTGATATTTTGGACAGCTTGCAGACCGTGAAGCAGATGTAGTCGCTCACTCTCTCCGCTCAACTTTTCCCCTCAAAACACCCCTCATTTCCACATTTTATCGCATTATTTCAAACTTTTTATATCATTTTTATAATAACTTTTTAAACTTTTTAATAGTTTCTCACTCATCATTTCAGCTCGTCGGATACTCTAAAAAATAATTTTGAAAAATGTAAAATTATCTCTTGACATGAAGACCTATTTTTGATATACTATACTCGTAAATCATGATAGGAAGGAGCATCTCTATTTGATAATAGATATCAACTCTAAACGATCACCCAGTGATACAACAATAGATATTGGTAAGCTCAAGCAGAGTTCTCGACAGCTCAAAGCCGGTCTTATCGCTCCTGCAGCAGAAGACACGAGCTATGAGATTGCTGCTGAGCATACCAGCGAACCAATAAAGAGCATAGAGGATATCAATCGCATTACCCAGTACCTTATCGATCAAAAGCGCTGGAGAGACAATATGCTCTTTATTGTAGGTATCAACTTCGGGCTACGAGTTAGTGATCTGGTAAGCTTAAGATTCTCTCACATAATAAATCCGAACTTCACCTTTAAAGATAAGTTCCCTATCTTAGAGAAGAAAACTAAGAATACCAGAAAGGTAAAAAAGAATAGATACCTTACCATCAATACCGCAGTCATTGAAGCTGTTACCCTCTACCTTGAGAACACCCCGGGAGTTAAGCTTAGTGACTACATGTTCCGATCAGAGAGCACTGGTGGTAACTACAGCGAAGATAACCAGGACAATAAAGAGAATAGACCTCTAAGCAGAAGTTCTGTGGATAGAATACTTAAAGGTATAGCTAATGATCTTAACCTCAACTGCAAGGTATCTACTCACACCTTGAGAAAGACCTTTGCTTATCATCAGATGGTTATGAGCGGCAACTCCTCAAGGAAGCTGCTTGTCCTGCAGAAGATGTTTAATCACTCCTCAGCTGCTCAGACTCTTGAGTACATAGGTATAACCAGCGAGGAAATTGATGAAGCTTACAAAGCTCTTAACCTTGGTAGTCTCAACTATAACTACTTGGCAGACAGTACGATAATTGAGATCGATGCCTGTTAAGTGATTATATAAATAAAAAAATTGTACCTTGATAAATAGGTCGTGATGACCTCATATAGATAATTACCTACTGGCCAAAAATAGCTAAGCATTAAATAACCACTATGTAACGAGAACGCTGCGGACGGTTTATGCCGTTGTTGGATAAAGAGGGAATGTAAGATATTATCCAGTGTTGAATAAAGGGAGAGAGCAGCATCTTTATTAGCGTTCGAGTGGATGGAGAGAGATAGAGCAGAATAATTACCAGTGTTATAAAGAGAGATAGATAATGCTTAGCAAAAAAAATATATTATATAAAATTTATTTCTTTAACGATAAAGGAAAAGATTATATAAAAATAATTTCTTTATCAATAGAAGAAAAGACTTTCTTTTATTATTTTTTTAGGACTTACTTCGTCGCAATTCCTACTGTAGCTCTCTGCGAACACCAGTTAACGGAATTGCTCCTCAGATCATGAAGAATTTATAATGTATCTTAACGTTCATGTCCCATTTACTCCGCTGGGTAAATTACACTATTTAAACGAGTCTCTGACTCGGCTTAAATAGATACGAGATTCCCCGTAGAGGTCAATGTGCCATGAACTAATACATTATAAAAGGATTAGAGTCTATTTCTAAGAGAAGTGAGCCCGCAAACCCTTGCGCCCCAATGGGTTCAGAAAAGCTTAGCAGGGCACCCTGTGCTAAAATGATATTTTCCCTCACCCCCTACCCCCTCTCCCAACGTATAAAATATATCAAAACACGAAAGAAGGAATTGAATGATTAAAAGGAAAAGAATCTTTAACACAGACACGATCAGCCGCGTCGCTGCGGACTACGAAGAAACTGCCTATGCTTATTTAGACGAAGAGGTGTGCCGTTGGTAAGAGTTTGCGACGCAATTATGGGCAGCGGTAAGACCGAGTCTGCCATCACATATATGAACGAACACCCCGAAAAGAAGTACCTCTATGTCACACCGTACCTCAGTGAGACTGAGCGCATTTGTGCTGGGTGTCCTGATTTGAATTTTCAGCTGCCATCCAACAAGTCCGCAAAGCACAAACACAGAAAAACACTTCACGCTGCCGAGCTTATCGCACAAGGGCATAATGTCGCCACGACCCATCAGGCTATAAACCAGTATCCGCCGGAGATGATAGAGCTTATCAAGCAGCAGGACTATACACTGTTCATTGATGAAGAACTGCAAGTGCTTGAAGAGACCAGCAAGCAGAAAATGATATTCTCGCAGGGGGATCTCGATGCGCTCGTTGATGGCGGGTATGTATGGTTTGACGGAGAATCTTATCGTCTGACAGATAAAGAGTATAACGGAGAGACCGCGAAGCGGCTTATTCACCTTATCAGAACGCGCAGCATGCTGAGGATAGACGGCGGCGGAGCTGCCTTTAAGTATTACTGGGTGTTCCCTGCGGAATTCATAAAGGCATTTGAGGATGTGTTCCTCTTAACCTATATGTTTGATGGGCAGGATATGAAGATATTTCTGGATATGAACGACATCCCCTACAAGAAGATCAGTACCATACGTACCCCGGATGGAGAATATAGGTTTGATATGGAGATGGCTTATGGATGGGTCCCTGAGTACACTAAGCATCTTTCAGAGAAAATCCACATTGAGGATGACCGCAAACTAAACCTTGTTGGCAAGAACTATTACGATATTTCGAAGAATTGGTATGCTAAGAAAGAGAATGCAGCCGCAGTTAAGCAACTTAAGGACAATACCTACAACTTCTTTAGAAATCGTCACGGGAATATCCCCGCCGAGTATAGGATGTTTTCTACTTATAAGGATGCGAAAGCAAAAATCAGAGGAGCCGGTTACTCCAGTGGGTTCGTAGTAGTAAACGCTAAAGCTACGAACGATTATTGCAACAAAACCGTCTTAGCTTACTGTGCAAATCTGTTCTTGGATCGATGTAAGAAAAACTACCTTGTTAGTATGGGTTATGAGCCCAACGATGATTTGTATGCTCTTTCAAATATGGTTCAATGGATTTGGCGCTCGGCCATCCGTAGAGGTAAAGACATATACATATATATTCCCAGTAGACGCATGAGGACTCTCCTTATTGACTGGATCAACTCTTTCAATAAAGGAGGTGAGTGCGAATGAATAGAAGCTTTTACTATGGAACTACTAAGCGTAAGCCTGCCGAACCTGATTACTATTTAGACATATACAGCTGCTCGGATGCAGCTATTGATCGCGTTATAGAAGCAAGACGTGCTGAGTTTATTGAGGAGTGGCTTCAGTACGAGAACCAGTTTTACAACTGAGTTTTATTTTTTGATTATATCAATACTGTTTTTCGTTAAAAACGGAGGGATTTATACTGTCAAAACAACAAGCGTGTCAAAAATTCATATTCAAAATACATAGCAGCAGGCTGCGCAAAGCTAAATGGAAGCTAAACTTATCGCTGCCTGATGCACGGAGAAACAACGAACTAATCTCCCTGGCTGATAGTCAGGTACTGAGATGGATAGATGAAATAAATGGAGTATACGACGCTGAACGTCGTGCGAGAGAAATAAAGAGACGAATACGAGATATACATAAGGCAGATAATTGTGCCGAACACAAACGGCTGCTGCGCACCTTGTACACAGAACTGGATAAGGTGCAGTTCAAGCCGGATTATATGTGCTTAATAATTGATAAAGATAAGGACTACTATAGAGCCAATCGTGGCTTTTCGATCAACGGAGTAGTGTATGAGAGGCTGCTGGGCACTGCCGGTGGCATTAAGAACAGGACGATAGTATATGTTAGTAAAGCTGTTGCTCCTGAAATCAAGAGACGAATTAATAACGGGCGTGACTTGACCAAAGAATTAGTTCCCGCCAAACTTGAAGCATATAAAGCGTTAGCCTGCAGCGCTACGATACCCGTAACTATGCCGTCCGGAGTTTTAGTCGTTCCTGACTGCGAGACAAAGTTTTATTCAGATATTATATATTTGAGCAATGAGAATTCCGATGAACCGGTTATGGAAGAACGCAGTAACGAGCTTGTAGAGTTGACCGAGTCTGATGGTTACGGTCTTATGCTGCCCTCACTGGCTCAGCGGTGGAGCGCTGAGCTAAAGCTGGACTATACCATGAGTGGCTGCACGACAAGGTGCGCCTATGAAAAGGGCATGGTATTTACATTTGATTTTGTAGACTTCGCTGAAAAGATCGCCGGTACTTTTATAACTAAAGACGCATGGGGTAATGAGGTCGACATCCGTACAGTCGAGCTTATACTTACAACCTCTATGTTGAAGCTGTGGGATTCCTACGATAGCTGTGACGATTACCTGAAAAATTGCATTGCCAACGGATATACGTTTGGGATCACCAAGACTTGTCCCGCTCGTCTTGAAAAGGAACGCGGAACCAACTATCAGTTTATCCAGCCTTACGACTTGAGTGACGAAGACATAGATGAGTTGATCGCTCCGACAATGTCTGAGATAAGAGATGTGCTTGGCGGAGACTATGTAAAGACCGTGCTATTTCTTAAAGGCTGTGGCTTAAAGGATGACGATGTTTCGTCGCTGGCAAATAACTATGCCAAGGCTATTATGATCGAGCCTCGCATCCTTAACGATCCCTATATTCAGGGCAACATATATCAGCTTATAAAGAACCGGGTTAACGAAGCCAAGGTTGGTGTGCTTAATGTCCACGGGAATTACTCAATAATTTGCGGAGACCCATTTTCGCTGTGTCAAAGCATTTTCGGACTTCCCGTCACTGGATTACTTAAGGCCGGGGAGATTTATAATAAGTTTTGGCTCGACGCGGGGGCTGACAAGCTTGCCTGTTTCCGAGCGCCTATGTCAGTTGCCAACAATATCAGACTGGTAAATGTGCATCGCAGCTATGCAGCTTCGTACTGGTACAGATACCTGACCACCTGTACTCTGATGAATAGCTTTGATACTGCAGCCCAAGCTCTCAACGGCGCTGATAAAGATGGAGACCTTGTAATGTTAACTGACAACAACACATTGGTTAACTGCCTAACTCCCCTGCCAGCTATTGTGTGTGCTCAGCGGAGAGCTGCTAAAAAGGTTGTCACAGAGGACGACATTATCATGTCTAACGTAAATAGCTTCGGCGACGAGATCGGCAAGATAACAAACCGCGTAACATCCATGTATGAGGTGCAGGCAAGATACGAAAAAGATTCGCCAGAGTATAGAGAGCTGGATTATAGAATCAAGTGCGGCCAGCTCCTCCAGCAGGATTTTAGTTTTACTATAAGTCCGCTTACACGGTAACGTGTTTGAAAACGACCCATTGAATTGCTGGAAACCCCTAAAGCTCACAACACCACAACGCAGTCCTGAAACAGGCAAACGTGACGGTGACGAAAGTAGAAAAAAGTTGTGAGATGGCATAAGGTTAAATCCTAAGTGCTGTAACAATGGGCAATCAGCAGCCAAGCCTCGAACAGAGGAAGGTTCAACGACTAAGCGCCCCGCAAGCGATTGGCGGGGACTGTGGTGGGCACCCCATTGGGGTGAAGATATAGTCTGGGCTCGCGGGAAATCTGCGAGGGTTTATCCAACGGGGAGTAGCGTCCTGTTCACATCTTAATTAACCTTATAAAATAAATAAGCATGAGTGGAGATTTCGTTGAAAGAAAATTTACTGGAAAGGACTTTTGGAAGATTGACGGTTATTGCCTCTGCAGAAGATAGGAGAGGTAAGACTATGTGGAAATGTAGGTGCGAGTGCGGTAACGTTGTCGTTGTTAGAGCAACGTGTTTAAAATCGGGTGAGACTAAATCGTGCGGTTGTTACCAAAAGGAATGTGCGTCTGACAGAGCCGCGAAGCACAAAGGTTTTGGCACGAGGTTGTACACTGTTTGGAACAGTATGCGGCAACGTTGTAATAACCCCAACAATCACGCATTTCATAACTACGGGGGACGTGGGATCAAGATATGCGAGGAGTGGGACGACTTTGGTAAATTCCGCGACTGGGCTATAAAGACTGGTTATGACGATAGCGCATTGCAGGGAGAGTGTACACTGGATCGTATAGACAACGACGGCCCGTACAGCCCGTCGAATTGCAGATGGGTCAGCATGAGAGAGCAGTCCAGTAACAAAAGAGGCACCCCGCATCTATGTTATAACGGGGAGGTTCATACCTTAATGGAGTGGGCTGATATAACCGGCATTAAATACCAAACAATACATAAACGCTATTCTAAGGGTTGGCCTGCTGAAGCCGTTTTAAAGCCTGTAGGCTGACACGTTGATACAATATATAAATTAAGATGTGATTTACGTTAAACAAAACGTCAATAGATAAAGCAAAGGGTATTATCTCTAAGCCTATGCCTAAGGCGTGGTATGACTGGAAGACTGCCGTAAACATGCCTGAAGACAAACGTGAGCTGTATACCGCCATTGTTGCGGATAAGAAGCCTTATTTCATGCGATATATATATCCAGCTTTGATGAAGGACTACAATACATATATAAAGAAATCATCCAGGGCGTGTCTAAGAGAGTTCGGTAAGACTGTAGATGAATTACTCTCCACTCCCTTCGATGAACTTACCGACAAGCAAACCGCTTTCTTGCGGCAGTATAAGAACAAGATGCCTGTCGGTATGAGCGACTGTGTTATGAACAAAATATGTCGCAAGTTTGAGGCAGCGTTTGACTCCGCTGAGTCCCGTCGCTTTGGGCTGGATAACTTTGATTATGAGATAATGAAGTCCGGGGCCGAATATAGCAAAGCCGAGTTTAATAAATTAGCCAAGCTGTATGACGCCTACATAGTTGAAGTAAAAAACGTAGTTGCGTTATCGTCTCATTCTCGCTTGTCTTCCGACGAAATTAAGCAGCGGTATGACTCGCTGCATGCACGTTTCACACGTGAGTGTGAAATGGCCTGCCCTAACTCAAAGACCCGCTGCGATATAATCATTGATCTATGCTATGGCGAGAAAAGAAATAAGAAATTCGTTTGGGATGTGTGCGGGGAACAAATAATCGAGAACCTGCTGGAGAAGAATAATCGGATTATCTCCTACCCTATCGAAGATGAGAGCGGAGATATCCGATTCAGAGGGTTGACCTTTACATTAAAACAAATGACCTTAGAGGGGGAATCTAATGAGTATAATTCTTAATGAAATAAATTGGGCGCAGGACATGAACTCCTGCGCCCAACCGATGCTGGGTAAAAAACCTTTTGAAACTTTATCCCGTATGGCCAAATACTACTGTCATGAAGGCATGACCAAGAGCGCTGCTCGTGATGCGCTTGACGTGTTTTTGTTGAAGTGTGACCCTGATGCAAATATTGTCTCATGGTCTGATTCTTTAGACAGGGCTTTAAAGAACGGCTATAAGTACCAGCCCATTGAGCTCGATAGTATTGGTGTGTCAGCATCAGAGATCGCAAAAGTGGACGAGCTTAAAACAAAGCAGATACGCAGACTCGCTTTTACGCTGCTCTGCCTGTGTAAGTATTGGAATGCTTTTAAACCCGGCAATAATAACTGGGTGCGGACACCTGATACAGATATTATGCGCATGGCAAATATACACACATCGGTAAAACGGCAATGCGCTTTATTCAGAGAGCTCAGTAATATGGGCTATATTAAATTTTCCAGGCAGGTGGACAATCTTAATGTTCAGGTACTTTTTATGGACGATGAACCGCCTGTGCTCTTAATACATAATTTTGACAATCTGGGCTATCAATATTTAAAATATCACGGAGACCCCTATTATTATGAATGCTGCAACTGCGGAGTTACCGAGAAACGAAAAGACTTAAGCTCAAGACCGCCTAAGTACTGCCCTACTTGCGCCGGTATTATCAAGGCCAAGCAAACAGCCGAAAGCGACAAACGGCGTTACTCTCGGAGGAATATAAATATTCCAAGTTAATTTGCGGAAATAAGTACCCCTCAAAAAGCCAGTGTTTTCAATGGTTTGAGGGGTATATGCACTGTGCGATGTGATGATGATGATTATAGCGGCCAGTCTTTTTACAAAGCTGGCCGCAATACAGAATGAAAGGATGAAGCATTTGATAAAGATAAATGCCGCTGAAAAGCAGGCTATATCAAAGAAATTTCCCCATGTACATATCGTGCGTACAATGAAGTCTGACTCCAAGAGGCATCATTACTATTGTGAAGAGCAACGTGATGCTATGCGGTTCCTCCGTGAACTTAGAGGGCAGCTTCCTCGCAAGAATAAGAGAAATAGCAAGGGGGCATTTAATGAGCGAGTTAGAACGAAGACCTGATGAAACTGAGCTCGCCCATCACAAACGCCTTATTTACGGTAAGCTTGTAGATAAGACTTTAGCTGATGTCGATTACTCTGAACTGGCTGAGGAGCTTTATGGGCAGTCATACAGCAGTGACGTTGCGCGACGTATGGCATATGGATCCCGTAAGACACTCGAACTGATAGAGCGTCAAAGCGAAGATGCATTAGCCGCTGATGGTTTACTCGGTGAGTTAGATATAAAGCGTTTTGAATTGCAGAAAGAGCGACAAAAGTTTTTTGATTATCGAGCTGCTTTTAATAAGCTGCTTAGAGAGCGCTCTCGGCAGGAAGAACTAAATGACATACTTGTCAAAGCAATCGCGGATAGCGACCTTCCTGTACTAAATTATATTCCTCACGAGTTTACGCCGTCGGACAATGACTTGTTGGTTAGTCTCAATGATATTCATTATGGTGCTAACGTTAAAAATTATTGGAACACGTACAATTCAGAAGTCTGCGCAGAAATGTTTGAGCGCTATATAGATAGGATACTTGAGATTCAACAGATACATAACAGTGAAAATTGCATCATTTGGTGTAACGGCGATGAAATTAGCGGATCTATTCATCACTCTATCGCTGTGACCAACAAAGAGAATGTAATAGAGCAGATCAAAGGAGTGTCTGAGCTTATAGCAGAATTTCTTGCCGCACTCAGTCCCTATTTTAAATCAGTAATATTCTTAAGTGTTCCCGGCAATCATAGCCGAATGGATACTAAGGAGAGAGCTTTGCTCAGCGAAAGACTTGATGATCTTATTGGCTGGTATCTTAATGCCAGGCTACAAACCTTTGAGAACATATTTATAAGCGATAATCGTATTGATGACACAATGTATCTTATCGATATTCGTGGCAAGCTCTATGTAGGTGTGCATGGAGATTTTGATGAAACGCCTGCTAAGATTCAAGCTATTCAGACTATGGTTGGTCAACCGATATATGCAGTTCTTGCTGGACATAAGCACCATAACAAAGTAGATGTGATACAGGGTATCAAGGTTGTTATGGGCGGTTCATTTATGGGAATGGATGATTATTGTGTCCAAAAGCGAATTTTCGGCAGACCTGAGCAAGCGGTCTGCGTTTGTGACCAAAATGGTATACGCTGCACATATGATGTAGCTCTAAATTAAAACAGAAGCGGAGGCTATTCAGCCTCCGCTTTGTGCGTTATATGGGCGGATTTCTCCTTATGTGGGTCGGTAGACTTCCGGCACAATATCGCACTTTCTCAGAACGATTTTAATGCCGAACTTGTCGTATGTCAAGTAAAACACAGAGAAAAAGGAAGTGAATAAATGAATGTAACGAAGAAAGAGCTGATATTGAGGGTATCTCAGATAATCCGCAGCGCCGGATACCGCAAGACTGTAAAGATACCCAAACATTCTTTTACTATATCAGATAATTGTGGCAACACCAACCGCTTTGATGTGACCGGCAGAGTCAAGAAAGTTACCATAGACGAAGCTGATGTTGCTGCTGTCATAGAGGCATGCATAGAGCTTATTTATGAAACTCTAGCTAAGGGCGACGCGATCAAGCTGAACGGCCTGGGTATATTGGGCGTAAAAACGAGAGCCGCAGGTAAGGTTCGTCGCCTGGACACTAACGAGATTGTAGATGTTCCGGAAAGGCGGCTCCCATATTTCGCCGCAAGCGACAAACTCAAAGCAATTGCTAGAGTTAGTGGTAATGGAAGTGACCCTTCAATTTCTTACTACGAGGAATGTGAGCTCGACGATCCTGAGTTGGACGGTGAGTAAGAATGGCCGCAATTGATATAAACGTTTCGAGCACTATGTGCCGCAAATGTGGTAAGGCATACGGCAGACTAAAAGGCAACTTCCCTGTTAATTATGGTCCGCTGTATAAGGGTAACGGATATATTCCCTATTGCCGCAGCTGTATCGATCAGATGTATGAGAGCTATTTTTCCGAGTGCAAGTCAGAAGCGCTTGCTGTACGTCAAGTATGCCGCAAACTCGACTTATATTGGAATCAAGGCATTTTTAATAATGTAGTCAAGCGCAATTCTCAGCGCTCCATGATGACTTCATACATAGCAGCGACAAACTCCCCAAAGTGCGCCGGTAAGTGTTATGACGATACGCTTCGTGAATATGGCGCTCTTTGGTCATTTGGAATAGGCAGCGTAACCCCTCCTAGGCAAGAAACGACTGACGACGCCGAGGAGCCTGATTGCGATATCCCCCCTGATGAAATCAAGAGCTTTTGGGGGCCGGGCTACAGCGACTCTATGTACTGGCAACTCAATGAGCGCTATCAGTACTGGCTTGGTCAGTATCCGGACGATGCCGAGCTAACTATTGGTGAGGAGGCTCTCCTGCGTCAGGTGTGTAACCTTGAAATCAGCATCGCGCAGTCGCGCTCTCAAAACAAGTCCATAGAAAAAGAAGTCAATACTCTTAACTCAATTATTGCCAGCCTAAATATTCGCCCTGATAAGAAGAAAGCTGTTGAAGGTTCTCTTAATGAATCCACGCCTTTTGGTGTGTGGATTAGAAAAATCGAAGACACTCGTCCTATTGCCGAGCCCGATCCTCAGTTTCAAGATATCGATGGCATCAGAAAATATATTACCGTTTGGTTCTTCGGGCATCTTTGCAAGATGCTTAAAATCAAAAACTCGTACAGCAAATTGTATGAGGACGAGATGGCGAAGTTGCGTGTTGAGCGACCTGAATATGAGGGCGAAGATGATGACGCTATCATAGAAGATATCTTTGCTCACACAGAACCTCAAGACGATGCTCCGGTGAGTGCCAATGAGTGAGCGAGAGCATGTATTTTTAAAGAGTGTTGAATTATGGACGGCGTTCTACAGGGCAAATCCCCAACGATTTGTTGAAGACTATTTACATGTAAAACTTAAACTATTCCAAAAGATACTGATTTTCATGATGAACATCAGCAATTTTTTCTGTTACATCGCCGCGAGAGGTTAACACGGCCTCGCCGCATAGTAATATACGGGCAATAAGTGGGCAAAATCGGTAAACGCTGAGATGCCAATACCGAGGTAAATGTGAAATCACACATCACCGTAACGCATAGGTTGTGAGCGCTATGAGAGCAATAATCAACCCACGAGTGTCCACCACCCTCGCCTTGGGGGGTGAAAATATATGCTGAACTTGCAGGAAAATGAACCGCAAGAACTTAAAGATAAAAAGCTTTAAGGATAACACATTGCAAGGAAAAACATTCCTGTTGGCGATATTTTGCTGTGTTCGCTGCATACTTTTCCCCGGTACCAAAGTAATTATCGCTTCCGGTACACGAGGGCAGAGTTTAAACATTTTAGAAAAAATTAAAATTGAACTGTTTCCTCGATCTCCGCTCCTTCAGAACGAAGTCGAGGAAATTAAACTATCTGCATCAAATGCGTATGTACTATTTAAAAACGGATCGTCTATCAAGGTTGTCACCGCTAGTGATTCTGCTAGAGGCAACCGAAGCACATTGCTGATAAGTTAAATTGTCTAGCCATGCAGAAATGTATGGTTGTAATCGGGCAAAATCGGTGAAGGCTAAGTAATTAGCAAAACAGTCTAATCAATTAAGGAGAACAATGGCTAAAAAATCATCAACGGAAGAGTTTAGAAAGAGATTGGAAGATATACATGGCAACCAATTCGAGCTACTGTCAGAGTATGTAAATAACGAAACCAAGGTGCAGCTTCGTTGTCAAAAATGCGGTAATATTATTTTTAAGCGCCCATCCAAAATCGTTTGCCGCCCATACGAGGGGTGCTATGTCTGTTCGGGCAAAAATCGCTATAAGACAAAAGAGTCCCTCCAACGAGAAGTAGATGTATTATATCCTGATGAATTTTTAATATTAGGAGATTACCTTGGTGCGCGGAAAAAGACACTCGTAAAAAGAATCCCGTGCGGTCATACATACGAAGTATCTCCAGATAATTTGTTGCGCGGTAAAGGCTGCCCTAAATGTAATCAGTCGCATTATGCGGACATTGTTGAAGACTACCTTATTAATAAAGGTATTACCTTCGAGCGAGAAAAGCGGTTTACCGGTTGCCGAAACATTAGAGAGCTTCCTTTTGATTACTATATCCCCGACAGGAATACTTGCATAGAGGTCGATGGGCAGTTTCATTATAAATCGTATTATGAGGCTATTAATAATTATGCTGCATTTGAAGCTGTGACCGTGAGAGACAAAATAAAAACAGACTACTGTAAGGATAACGGGATTAAACTAATAAGACTTCCGTATTATATGTCGGATCGTTTTCCTGATATTTTAGATTATGAATTATATGCCAACACCGAGATAACTCAGTCAACAAATCGGGTGACTGAGTATTGTAACGCATAGAGGGTGACGAAAGAATAATCCCTCCACGAGTGTCCGACACGACCAGCTATAGGCTGGCCTGAGCAGGGTTAGCATCTTGCGAACCTAACGTCCATACGAGGGTGAAAATATATGCTGAACTTATAGGAAACTATAAGATCTGTAGGATAAAAAGCCTACAGGGTAACATATTTGAGTTGATGAGTGCCGAATGGTCGACAAAGAGACCATAGGCACCGTGCTTCGAAAATTTTTAACAGACGCCCGACATCCGGGCTATATAGACAATCCTAAATACAGTCATCTTGTTGAGCGGAACAAAGAAGTCTATTTAACTTCTGCTTATTATAAAGATAACTGGAGTTACGATAAGGTCCGCGATTATGCTGAGCATATGGTTTGTGAGGACAGTTATTTTGTATGTGGCTTCCCTTACCAACTCTCAGTAAGTGAGGGGCTTTTGAACCGAGAAGCCGTCGCTGACGAGATGTCTGAAGCAGATTTCAACGAGATAACCTGGTCAATGGAAATGGAGTGCTTATTCTGGGGAGATGAGAGTGGAACATTCTTTAGTTATGATTCCATCTCTAAAACGCGGAAAATCAAGTACCCCATGTTACCATCTAGGCTTGCCGGGCTTCTCAATAACAGTGCTAAGATTCGCGTCCCTGCGAAGCTTCAGGGAGAAATACGCATTCTTTCAGCTGATATCGCATTGATGTCCAGTAAGAAGAACCGTAATGACGCTTCCGCTTTGTTTGTTAATCAGATGCTTCCGTCTCGCGGCGGACGCTATACAAGCAATATTGTTTATAGTGACAGCGCCGAAGGATTACGTACAGATGAGCAAGCTCTTATGATACGTCGCTTGTACGAAGAGTTCCAGTGTGACTACATAGTGCTGGACGCAAACGGACTCGGACTTGGCGTATATGACGAGCTTGCGAAGGACATGGTTGATCCTGACACGGGCGAAATATACCCTGCCCTGTCATGCTGCAATAATCAGGAGATGGCCGACCGGTGCGTATCACGCTCTGCTGATAAGGTTATTTGGGCAATCAAGGCCAACCCGGTAATCAACTCCGAGTGTGCGCTGTTATTGCGCGAAGCGTTCCGCAGTGGCAAGATCAGGCTTTTGATACCCGACCAGGACGGCGACTCCGCCCTTGCAGATATTAAAGGATACGGTTCGCTCAGCGAGACTGAGCGGCTTTCTCTGCGCATGCCATACGTACATACTACATTACTGATCGATGAGCTCATTAAACTGCAGCACGAAGAAAGCAGCGGAAGAGTTAAGATCAGCGAAAAGTCTACGATGCGCAAAGACCGGTACTCCAGTCTTAGCTACAACTATTATGTCGCGACTCAACTTGAGGCTAAGCTTGGGAAGAAGCAGAGCGCAAACTTCCAAGTCAGTGACATTTTTAGATTTCGCGCTCCAAAAATACGATAGAAAAGAGGTGAGAGTTTGGAAGATAGCCATAGGACAAATATAAAATTAGGTGAACCCGCACTTGACAGCTCAGATGGTGCGGCTCACGCAAAGAGAGCACCGCTGGATATGGCATCTACGAAAACCTTCCGTCTGTCGAAGAACTTTGCCGCTCTGAATCATCTAATACTCAGAGACTTAAACAACAATCCGACCGCACCTACATTTTATAAGTATTCTAAAGACGACATCGCGACATATCTGCAGAATCCGTATACATACGAGAAGCAGCTACGAGATGCCGTTGTTTATATTTATGGGGCAAGTTCACATTTCAGACGGTTAATACAGTACTTTGTCAGTCTGTCTGATCTTGCGTATGTTGTATCCCCTTATAAGGTTGATCCTTCAAAGGCTAATGTGAAGACTATAAACAATAACTATCGAAAAGTCCTAAACACATTATCGTCGATGTCTGTAAAGACGCAGTTCCCTAAAATACTTTCCGTATGTTTAAGAGAAGATTGTTTTTATGGAACGCTTTGGGTCACAGCCGACAGCATAACCGTTCAACAGCTCCCCTCTGACTATTGTAGTATCTCGACGATTGAGGGCAATGTTCCTAACGTGTCTTTTGATTTTTCGTACTTCAGTTCAAGAGAGAGTGATTTACCTTTTTATCCTTCTGAGTTTACCACTAAATACAATCAATATAAGAGCAACAGAAATATGAGATACCAGGAGCTCGACTCTCCTACCTCGTTTGCTGTTAAGTGTAATAACGACATACTTAGTTACTCAATTCCCCCGTTTGCCGGTATCCTTAGAGAAATTTATGATATTGAAGATTATAAATCCTTAAAGCAAACAAAGACGGCGCTTGAGAATTATGCTATGTTGGTTATGAAGCTGGGTCTGAGTGACGATGGAGACTGGCAAATAGATTACAACAAAGCGGTAGACTTTTGGCAAAATCTCGACGCAGTGTTGCCGGAAGAAATCGGTTCTGTTTTATCTCCGATGGATATTGACAAAATCAGTTTTGAGCGTAGCAATACTGCCGACACCGATACTGTTGCTGAAGCGGAGCAAAATCTGTTTACCGCAGCAGGTGTATCATCATTACTATTTAATAATGCGAAGGCTTAACAAGATAGGTCTCTTATGCAGCAATGCATATTAACAACCCATTGAATTGCTGGAAACCCCTTAGAGCAGCGCCGACCACAACATAGGCATGAAAACAGCCAAGTGTGACGGTTTGAAAACGGCGTTGATTGGGCAATCAGCAGCCAAGCTCCGAACAGGAGAAGGTTCAACGACTATCCCGTAAGGGAGTAGGGTCGCAAGCGATTGGCGACCCGAAGTGGTGGGCACCCCATTGGGGTGAAGATATAGTCTGTGCTTAATAGAAATATTAAGAGAAAGGAGTAGCGTCCTTTAAAATATATTAAGATTTGAGGTTCCAATTGAAAAAAGAAGATTTAACTGGGCACAATTTTGGAAGACTGACTGCAATTGCATCCTACGAAGATCATATTCAGCGGAGCGGGAGGCATAAAACCCAATGGCTATGTCGTTGTTCTTGCGGCAACGAAGTCGTCGTTCAAACATTTAATTTGAAAAGCGGAAATACAAAGAGCTGCGGATGTCTTAATGCCGAAAATATAAAAACACAAAGCGTAACGCATGGGGATAGGCATACTAGGCTGTACCGAATTTGGTGCGGCATGAAATCTCGCTGTTACGATACGGCATGCCCCAGTTACGAGCGATATGGTCGCAGAGGAATTATGATGTGTGACGAATGGAAGGAGTCCTATCAAACCTTCAAAGACTGGGCAGTACAGCGCGGATATAACGACGAACTGTCTATCGACAGGGTCAACAATGACGAGGGGTACTCTCCGGAGAATTGCAGATGGGCCACGCAGAAAGAGCAAGCCAACAATCGTTCATCCTCTAAGCACTTCCTGTATGAAGGACGAGATGTCACGATTTCCGAACTATCTGAGATAACAGGCATCAAGTACCATACACTTTTTGCAAGGTTAAATACTTTACATTGGACAGTAGATGATGCTGTAAAGACCCCAGTTAGAACCACAACTTAATAACACACAGAGCGCAAACGCATTATCATTATCCATAAAGGCAGATCAAGCTATTACATTTGGCATTGTTAAAGGAATAGAAGATGTTGTGAATCGTTATATTCAAAGCCAGGGTTACGGGAAGAATTTCAGAGTCACATTCTTGGATTGCAGCCCGTTTAACCGCGAGGAATTAGGTAGCCAATATTTAAAGGCGTGCCAGTATGGTGTGCCAATGGTGTCTTATTACTGTGCGTCTCAAGGCTTAGGTCAGGCAGAAATTGACTCCATGAATTTCTTGGAGAATAAAGTCTTGAATATCAAAGCCGATTTCATTCCCTTGAAGAGTTCCTCAACCCAAAGCAGCGACAATATTGATAATCCTGATGGCGGTGCTCCACGCAAAGATGATGAGGATTTATCCGAGAGCGGAATTCAGCATAGAGAGGATGAATAAAAGGTGAAGAAATTTGTCTATGTTTATAGCGCCGATGCCAGAGATAAGCTTTTAGCTGCAAACTATACGCTTATGAAATCGGATGAACGCAATAATATATACATATTTTTAAATGAGGACAAGCTGTCGTTCTCAAGTTTGGATGTTTCGTACATTCTTTCAGACACAATAACTTTCTAACCCACGTTTACGGCGTGGGCATTTTTATACCCTGAAGGTGGTGATGCGCCAATGGCATTAGAAAATATGAGCATCATCTTTTCATCCGGCATTACTTCGTTAGTTGAGCAGAACTCATCCTTTGATAAAGGACTGCTGCGTGTTGCATATGTGGGAGACAACCGTAACGGCTCGTCTATTAGCAAAGAGACATTTGAGCGCTGTATCAGCACCATCTATAACTGCCCTGTCGTTTGTCGGTATGATCGCGAGGCCGACACAATTGGTTCCCATGACGTAGATATCGTCCGCAAGGACGATGGTCTGCATTTAGTGAATGCTACGCATCCGGTCGGTGTTGTTCCGGCTGGGGCCGAATATCACTGGGAGACAATCGAAGAGGCTGACGGCGCAGAACACGAATACCTCTGCGTAGAGGTACTGTTGTGGAAGCGTCAAGAAGCTTATCAAAAGATAAAAGACGACGGCGTAGTTGACGAATCGATGGAGATTACTGTGAAGGAAGGAGAACTTGTAAACGGTGTCTTTGTTATTAAAGATTTTGAGTTTACTGCCTTCTGTCTTTTGGGCACTGCCGAGCCGTGTTATGAATCGGCTTCACTTGCGGTATTCTCCGATGACCAGTTTAAGGCGCAGTTTGCCACGATGATGCAGGAGTTAAAGGAAAGCATATCACAGGTTAACCCCTCTTTGGAGGCTAACATAAACACCCACACTGAAGACTATTCGGAAGGAGGAATAAAGGTTTTGGAAGATAAACTGGCATTGCTTGCTGAGTTTGGTCTCTCCGCTGATGCACTCGATTTCAATCTTGATGATTTTACTATAGATGAGCTCAGAGAAAAGTTTGAAGCGATAAAGGCTGAACAAGAGCAGGCTGCGTTTGCACTCGCTCAGCAAGTCACGGACGCTATTGTGTCCGCTCTCGGTGTTGAAGAAATTGATACCGACTGGGGCACCATGCGTCGTTATTGCTATGTCGACCATGACCCCGAAGCGTCTGAAGTTTATTGCTACGATGCTGGGGACAAGTGGAATCTTTACGGTTTTACATACTCGATGAATGGCGACAACGCAGTTATCGATTTTGAGTCTAAGAAACGCAAAAAGTTTTCCATTGTGGATTTCGACATGGGCGAGCAGCCCTCTCCTGTTCTCAGCATGTTTGAGATCATGAGTAATCGCATTAGCGAAACATCCGCCCAATGGGAGGCAAAGTATCAGACAGCAGCCGATACTATAACTTCTCTTAATGGCGAGCTCAACGAGCTTAAAGAGTTCAAGAATCAAATCGAAGCTTCCCAAGCAAAGGCTGATCGCGATGCTGTATTTGCACAGTTCGAGGATTTAGTCGGTGTTGATGCATTCGAGAATCTGCGGCAGTCCTGTGAAGATGGGTCTGTCGATTTTTCTATCGAAGAGCTGGAAGACAAATGCTACAGCATCCGAGGAAGGCAGGGCATCGTTGCAAAGTTCAGCAATGAGGCCAAACCTGTTACGCCGCGTCTCAAGGTTACTCGCGATGAGCGTACCGATGAGCCTTATGGCGGCATTTTTAAGAAGTACGGTTATTAATCCGTACACATTTAATTACCAATTAGGAGGAATACACAATGGCAGATAAATACTGTGTTGTGAGAACCGACCTTCTTAGCGGAACTGCGCAGGGCGCAGACCTTGTTTCTTTTCGTTTTTATAACGACAAGGACGAGCAGGCGGAGGTCGAAAACGGTGTCATCGTAGAGCTCGGTGAGTACGAAGATGATAACCGTGAAATTATGAAGGCGAAGGCTGCAACTGCAAGCTCTGATATTAATAAGTGTGCAATCGCTGCCGCTCCCGAAGTTATGTATGACGAGCGCAAGAAAAATCTTTACGAGTACATAAACGAGGCTGGCAAGGCCGTTCGCGGTTATATCCCCCGTACTCGCAATATTTTCTCCCTGACCGCTGAGGGCTTTGTCGGCGGAACTGCTCCCGCTAAGGGCGGTAAGGTAGGCATTGGCGCAGGCGGCAAGCTTGACGCGGCTGGCTCCGGTTTCGGCGAATGCATCCGCATCGAAAAGGTCGGTCGCTACACCTACTATGTCATCAGAATTACAAAGGCATAAGGAGGGTAGAACTATGACCAACAATGAAATTGTAAAGGTTGCCGTTGATGCTTACCACGGCAAAGTTCAAAAGTATTCTGTAAGCGAATCTCAGGACGTTCTTCGTCAGGCTCTTATCGAGCTTAACGGCGGCGAGACCAAACTTAATCCGAGAAACCTTCGTGGCGCTAAAGGCGATGAGATGTTTGCTCTTATCGAAGAGATTCTGAAGCAGACTGTTGTAGAGGGTCTTACCGATGACGATTACTTCAACACACTTGTTGACTTCCGCAATGTAGCAGAGGGCGATAAGAACGTCTTCGTAGTTAAGGACAATGTCCTGTTTATGGTTTCCGACCTGGCAGATGGTACTCAAGGCGTTCAGCGTCAGAGAATCAGCGGCGTTAGCGAAGTATCTATTCCCACCTCCCGCAAGGTTATTAAAATTTACGAAGAGCTCGATAGAGTTCTTTCTGGCCGTATCGACTTTAATGAGTTTATTGATCTCGTATCTAAGTCCTTCCGTCAGGATCTTCTTGAGAAAATTCAGGCTCTTTGGAACAACGCTTCCGCTAACGATTTTGGCGGCGCTGTCTATTTCCCCACTGCCGGTACTTACGACGAGGGTGCTTTGCTTGACGTAATTGCTCACGTAGAGGCAGCAGCTAATGGTGAACAGGCGACGATCCTATGCACCAAAAAGGGTGCGCGTATGCTCGGTCAGTCACTTCTGGCTGACTCCGCTAAGGAAGATATCTACAATCAGGGCTATGTTGGCAAGTTCTTTGGCACTCCGGTTATTATTACTCCGCAGCGTCATAAGTTCGGTTCTACCGATTTCATCCTGCCTGACAACGTGTTTACCGTTGTTGCGGGCAGCCAGAAACCTATCAAAGTCGTGTACGAGGGCGACCCCATGGTTATCATGGGTAACCCCATGAACAACGCCGATCTCACCTATGAGTACTTGTATAGTGAGAAGTATGGAGCCGCCATCGTTTTGGCTGGCGGAAACGCAGGCGTAGGTCGTTACGAGACTACATAAGTAATATTGTTAAGAGGAGCTGTTTACGCAGCTCCTCCTTTTGAACGAAAGGAAAGATAATAATTATGGCAAAAACAGCACCCAAGTCCTCAGCCTCAAAAGAGGCTACTTCGACCCCAAAAATCGCTGCCAAAGCAGAAGACATCACGCCTCCTGCCGCTACACACCAAGAGCCGATGGTTGCTAAGGAAATCGACCTACATCAAATTATATCCGTTCGCAACGGTTTCCAGGGCACATTGATTTATAAAGACAAACGTACTGGAGCCGACTATCGCTGGGAAGACTTTGGCGATGTGCAGGACATCGAGCTCGGGGAGCTTCGAAGCGCCAGGGGTTCTGCAAAAAAGTTTTTTGAGAACAACTGGTTCCTGTTCGATGAAGACTGGGTTCCTGAGTATCTTGGCATGGGTAAGTATTACAGGCACGCTCTGAACAGTGAAGATTTCGATGATATATTCACTAAATCTCCGGAAGAGCTTGAGGCGGCGCTTGCCGAGCTAACAGACGGCCAGCGCAAATCGGTTGGATATCGTGCAAGGCAGCTTATTGCTTCTGGCGAAATTGATTCTCGTAAGACCGTCAGCACTTTGGAGCGTTGCTTAGGTGTTGAGTTAGTTGAGAAATAAGGAGCGTGATCATTATGAGCGTTTCTTACGACGTTTTTACTGATGCATTCCTTGATAAAATCAAGGAGTACGACCTCTTAGAGCTCAAAGATTATGACCGAGCCGCGACTGTGGATGGATATATGCGTCGTGCGATTTCTCAATTCCGTAGCGTGTGCAAATATGACCTTTCTTTTACGGGAGACGAGGCTACCCGAGAGTTCAATATAAATATACCGACCGGAGACCTTGTTGAGATTGTCGACATCGTTTCTGAGGGAATGGTTGCTCAGTGGTTAAAGCCTTACTTAAACCAGCAGGATTTTTACGAGCATAATTTGAACACGAAAGACTTCACGGGCTATTCGAGAGCTAATCTGCTGTCCAAAGCAGCAGAAGCCGCTAAGCAGGCACAGCATAGCTTTATAAAAATGATTAGGGAGTATTCATATGTACATGGGGACTTAACGGTTCTCCACTTATGAATTCAGCTAATACTGTTTCCCCGCGCTATATACACTTCTACTTCCTTAATCTCGTTAATGCTTTTTATAAGATACTCCCAATGGCTGAGAATAAGGAACCTACAAGAATCGGATATATGTGCAATTTAAGGCGCGAAATGCTTGGAATGCAATGTTTGATTGAAACGCTTGGACGTAACACCGGATTCCTATCGCTGCTGAACATTCTGTCGTACTTTATTAATAATCCTGATTGTGATGAGGATATCGTGCGAAGCGATGTTTTTAAAGCAATTTCAATTTGCAAGCATATTGCCGCCGAGTACAGGAGGTAGTGTGATGAGCGTTTGGGATAGATATAGTTCTCGTGTTCAGGTGCATGGTAAGACACAAAGGGGCGCTGCCCTACGGCAAGACCGTAGATGGCTCAATTCGTATATGGCAGCCTCCCCTTCCAGCCACCGCATTGTTATAGATAACGAGGAAACCGAGGCCGTTATACTCGATTCGGATAACCTTAATATCAAAACAATTTGCATGTACCCCGGAGAACCATTAAAGAATGGCAGTTTGGTGTTATGGAACGACCAAAGCTGGCTTGTTACAGAACTCGACGCTAATAACGAGTTGTATTTTCGCGGCGTTATGCAGCAGTGTAATTACCTTCTTCGCTGGATAAATGCTGATGGCAAGATAATTGAACGTTGGAGTATTGTCGAAGATGGAACGAAATATCTTACAGGCGATTACTCTGATAAGGATTTTGTCGTAACTCGCGGCGACTCGCGCATAAGTCTTACTCTCCCGAAAGATGAAGAGACAATACGACTTGAACGAGAAAATCGCTTTATCATAGACGACTATGATGCGACGCAACCTTTAGCTTATAAGCTGACTAAGCCATTCAAGCTTGGCGGTACGTTTAACGGTGAGGGTGTTCTGCGCTTCGTTCTAACGGAGTGCAACACCGAAGACACCGATAATTTACAGCTGCACATACCCAACTACTACAAATACTTCCCCCGAAAAGAACTTGTTGATGGTGATATTTCTGAGGTTGTGCCGGTTATACCGGATCCTCCCCACGGGAAGGAGTCGTGGTTGTAATGGCATGGTTGCAGGATTTTTATGATTACAAGAATCAGCTAATGAAAGATTTGCTGACGAATGAGGCGATAACGCGCCTCTTACAGGATGAACGTGGGGAGCCATCTGACCCAAGGAAATTGGCATATACTCAGATATTTCCGTATGAATATGTGCCTGAGACGGTCGAGCATGGCAGGACGTATATTTGTTGCGATGTAGATATTACGCGCACATCCAACAAGACATTGTATGCCCCCACTTTGTATATATGGATTTTTACGCATAAGTCTAAATTGAGACTCCCGGAGGGTGGCGTCAGGATTGACAAGCTTGCTGCTGAGATCGTTGACACGATAAACAGGTCGTATAATTACGGCCTTGGTGAACTACAGTTTTACTCATCCAAGCGGTTTGCTCCTATTACAGACTATCAGGGCAAGGTACTTACATTCCATGCAAAAGAGTGGAATGCGCCTGGACTTAATTCTAAGCCTGTCCCTGTAAATCGCAAGGGGTATTAATGGCTACTATTAATCTTCTCTATAAAGATAACTATACTATCAATGAAGACATAGTAATATGCATACCGACAGTACGCGAGGTCTTACAGGATGAGGATAACTACTATGGCTTGGTCTATTCGTTGACCTCTATGCCAATAGACCGGATGGTGCAGCTCGATGACTTGGGAATTGATTTTACTCAGATTAGTGATTACGATCTCTTCCTGTTGTTTTTTTCGGCAATCCGCACTCAGGATACCCACCTGATATTCGGGGATTTGGACTTAAGCAAGTTCGCTCTAGCGGAAAGCGATGACGGCAGTTCAATTGTTTTAGTTGATGCCGAGAATGATATTGTCATCGATCGACGGGTGCAGCTTCAAATCGCTGCTACGCTGCGAAGAATCCACCATTTAGAAAAGAACCGGCGCAGGCCAGGCAATAAGGAAGCGCAAGACTTCATGCTGCAGGTCGAACGTGAAAAAATGAAGCGCCAAAAGAAACGAAGCTCGTTTTCAAATCTTGAGAGCTTAATCATTGCGCTAGTCAACACAGAGCAGTTCTGTTATCGGTATGACGACGTATTAGACCTCACTATTTATCAGTTCAATGAGAGCGTTAGGCAGATAGTGCATAAAGTCGAATACGACAACAGGATGCGAGGCGTATATGCCGGTACTATAAGCGCCAAAGATTTAAGCCAAGATGATTTGAACTGGCTTGTACATAAATAATAAGACGAAAGCTCCCTACTTGATATGGGAGCTTTTCGCGTATATGAATAAGGAGGACACCATTATGGTTAATCTTGCCGATCTTACCATCACTGAGTTGGTATATATAAATGCATTCGACATCGTGACCGGCGAGTTCAAGTTTTGCTTGACCGAGCTTCAGAATGCAAAGATCGCAAACACCCAGGAGAAGACCGATATCACCGGTCGCCAGGGTCGTAAACTTAATAGTCTGAAAAAGAACAAGGCAGTTACCGTTTCCGGCACCAACGGTGTTGTTTCTAACGGTATGCTCGCAACTCAGGTTGGCAGCGAATTCGAAGAGAAAGACGAAACGCCCGTTATGTGGCCTGAGACTGTCACTGTCACAGGGAACGCTGCAACCATTGCATACGCACCTGTTGGCGCAGTCGGCGACGAGGTGCCGTATGCGTACATTAAGGAAGGTGAAATTTATACCACCAAGCTTGAGCAGGCTGATACAGCCGCAGAGGGCAAATATGCATTTGATCCCACGACTAAGAAGCTGACCTTTAGCGGTCTTACTGACGGTACTACTGTTGCTGTGTTCTACAAGCGTGCAGTTAAGGGCAATGTGCTTACCAACTACAGCGACAAGTACTCCGGTAAGGCTGAGCTTTATATCGATGCTCTGGCGGAGGATAGCTGCGCTAAGGTTTACCGCATCCAGTTCCATGTTCCCAAAGCCGACTTCAACGGTGATTTTGACTTTGAGATGGGCGACAACCAAACCGTCCATGCATTTGAAGCCGAGGCACTCGCAGGCTCCTGCAACACTGCAGGCGAGCTGTGGGATTACACTGTGTGGGGTGAGACCGCTTAATGAGTGGCTTTGCTAAATGCCGTGTGTGCGGTAAGGATTATACCCCTTGCCGTACCGCAGTACAAAACGGCGTGTTCAGGTGGCAGGCCGTTGCCTGCTCGCCTGAGTGCGGAGCAGAATATCTCCGTCGCATTGAGGAATCTCGTGCGCCCAAAAAGGTTGAGGCCAAACCTCAGCGTGGAAAGAGAGCTTCTCTCCCGATCTTTGTTGATGATTCCGAGGACATTGCTCAGGAAGACACAGCAGAATAATCATAGACCGCTGCGTAATGCAGCGGTCTTTCCTATGGAGCACACAACATGAATGAGCTCAAAATTACTATAGACAAATACGCATTAGAAAGATATGAACATTATTACTTCTCGTTGCATCCACGCGCTCGGAACAAGCCAATCAAGCAGCCGAGGCACGAAAGCATCAATCAGTGGATGATACTCAAGCGCCCCGCTATGAACGCACTCAAGCAGCGATGGAAGGACTTCATCGTCTGGCTTGCAAACGACTTAGATATTGCCGGGCTGGATATCTCCAAATGCGAGATCACACATGTCGTATACTTCTCAACCAATCAGCGGCACGATCCCGACAACACAGTGCCAAAGTTCATTCTCGACGGGCTGGTTGAAAGTGGAGTTATTGTTGACGATGACAGCAAACATATTACCAAGTTAATTCTTCAGTGCGGAGTAGATAAAGAGAATCCCCGCACCGAAATAATTATAGATATCATAGATGAGTAAAAGGAGAAATTATGATGGAAGCAAAGAAAATTACAACATCACAAATAATCGAAGCTAATACGGCTGACGGCGGTAAGCGCCCCGAACAGTACTACGTTCAGTATAAAGGCATCCCTGTCGCTGTTAAGGGCGGTCTTACTCTGCATGACATTTTGAAGATTGCTGACAATGTTGCTGACTTTTGTTTTTTGGATGACGGAGAATACCTCCCTGAACTCAAGGAATTCTTTTTTAGGCGAGAGCTGCTTGAAACGGCTACTAATATTGATCTGCCTGAGGACGTTGCGGAGTGCTACGAGTTAATTATGAACTCCGATCTCGGCAAGTGGGTTGACAACACATTTTGTGATTACCTTGAGGTTTATGCTGTCCAAATGCCGCAGCTCAGAGCGGCCATCCAAGACAAAATTGACTATATGGCCGACTCGGGTCTCGCGCTTTTGCGCAGCCGCATGGATGCCCTTATTTATGCCATAGAGAGTTTTAGCGAGCAAAATGAGAACCTGTTCAATGGGACAAGCCCTGAGGATATGCAAAAGTTTATTTCCTCCGTTGCGTCTATTGAGAAAATAGACGAAGAGAAATTGGTCAAGGCTGTTGCGGGGCAGCAGAAGAAAACCAAGCCGAAGGCGAAAAAGAAAGACGAGCCCGAGCCGAAATTCGAGGTAATCAAATGATAAATGCGAGCGCTCTGCAGAGAAAGGCAGAAGCATGGAGCAGAACGCCCGAAGGCCAAAGACGCATGAAGGAAGTTATTGACCGCTATCGAAAAGAAGGTCGTACAACGACCGCCGCCGGGTCGAGGTTAGATTCTCGCGCAATGCTTATTGAAGCTGCGGATAAGATGATGCTCATTCTTCGTAGAGCTGCTATGGAAGCGAACCTGCCCAGTTCCGTAATGAAGCATTTCGACAGCATGACATACGGAAACCCTATAGCATTGAGCGACGGAACATATATGCTTGGAATTTATTTCACCGACGACCTCCATCGTGATTCGCTTGAAAATGATTATACAAATTATGAGGGTGTAGATAACATTATAGCCCTCTTTAATAACGGCGCTCATGCAGAGGACTATGTTTACGGCTGGTGGAATGGTCACTCTCCATCGGGTGAGGCGATTGCCCACTCTATGACCGGCACAGAAGACTATGCGTGGGTACGAAGCAAAAAAGATCGAGAGGGTCTTTATTTTATACAGCAAGCCGTAGCTGATTTCAATGGAAATTACGGCTCTCAATATAATGTCACAGCTACCGCCGGTAGCGACTATACGTGATTTTATTAACCCCGGTCAGTGACCGGGGTTAATTACATTCTTTGATAAATAGGTGGTGAGGATTTTGGCTACAGGATCTAATTCCGATATTGAACTATTAGCCGGACTACAAGGTGGAGGTTCGATAGCCGGAGCGTCCGGCAGAAGAATTCAGCACGAACTTGAAAATATAATTAATCGCATAAACAAAAATCCTGCCGGGGTCAAGATCACACTCAGCAAAAACGGTGAGACGCTACTCAAACAGGATATTGCCAAGGCTGTAGAGTCTGTTAAGATTAAAAGCTTTAATACTACTGCTGCTGTAGCTAAACTGAAAACAGATATTCAGGCAGCACTTGCTGGAGTTGCAATACCTGTTGGGGCTGTGGCTGCCGGTGCTGCTACCGGAGCAACAGCTACCGCTCAAGCACAAACCACAACAGGAACTGTAAATGCCGCAGAGATTGACGGAATCACTAAAGCCGTCAAATCGTTTAACGCTCAATTATTGATATCAAATCGGCGCATAAAAACTGTTAAGGCGACTGCGTCTGGTCTCAAAGAGGCGTTAGACGGTGCGTCGAGTTTAGCTGGAGGCAGCACATCTTCAGGAAGTCCTGCTAAGAATCCCAGCAGCACTATGGCTAGCCTCCAGCAGATTATCTCGTTGAGCAAGAAGGCAGAATCGCTGCTGAGGAATAATCCGCGCATTGTTAGCACGGGGTACGGAGATACTCTTAATTCTGTAATTGAGCAACTTAAAACGGGTTCAGTAGGCAAAGACGTTTTTAAGCAACTAAAGAACGACGTACTCCAAGTGGAAGTCGGGCTTAGAAATGCAGGATTACAGGGTAAGACATTATGGTCTGTCTTAAAGTCCGGTTATGAAAAGTTCGGTGGTTGGGCGCTCATAACGAAGTCTATGATGGCAGCGGCAAATTCCGTGCGTCAAATGATAGATAACGTTACGCAGCTGGATGCAGCAATGACCGAATTGCGCAAGGTTACCGACGAAACAAATGCGACTTATGAGCAGTTCTTCTCGGATGCTACGGTGCGTGCGAGGAGTTTGGGCGCGACCGTTACCGATACGATCAACGCCACGGCGGATTTTGCACGTCTTGGATATAACATTGACGATGCTGCTACTCTCGCCGATACGGCAATTATATATAAGAATGTCGGCGACGGTATAACCGACATTGGTGTCGCCTCGCAAAGTATTATATCTACATTAAAGGGTTTCAGCCTTGAAGCGGAAGATGCAACGCATGTTGTCGATGCATTTAACGAAGTGGGTAAATGTTTATGCCCAGCGGCGTAGTAATACGTCGTAAGCACATAGCTATAACGGTTAAAGGCCGGAGACGGTTCAGACCGTGGAAAGACTTAGTGTTTGTATATATAATGAATATGAATGAAAGGGTACAATATAAATGAATAACAAAGATCTTTGGAATAATACAATTACCGTTCTTTTTAGAGAACCGAACGGAGAACTCATAAAAAACAAGTGTTATACTAAAACTTTTCGGCGCTTCGCATTTGATAACTTACTCGGTGCCGCTGTCGGAGTATTAATTGGAGAACTAGCTTATGATCTCATACAATATATCGAGAATCTGCTTTAACAGTTCTGTGTCGCCAGGGTACGCTTGTGCTACTTTGTTTATTTCTATATCCAGCAGTCTGTAGATGATATTAATTATGCCGTTTGCAGTTAGGTTTTCTACGGTTAGATGTTCGGATAATTTACTTGTGATTTTGCAGATTATATCAGCGCTTTTCTTTGAAAGTGTTACTTTCCTGTCGGGATTCTTCTCCAGCTCCGATAATCTTTGCCGACATATACATACAAGTTCGTCAAAGGTTAGCGTATCTAGTTCTCCCAAAGTAACATGGTCGAGCTCACCCAAAGTTAGGCTATCTAAATCTCCTATCGTTAACGTCATATCGAGCACCTCAAGAAATAATATACACAAATTGTAACACAAAATCATTATATATACAAACATTATTTATCCCGAGAGACTGTAATGCCCACCATGGTAACATGGTGGGCTTCGCTATGCCCCCATATAAATATGGGGTGAAGATCCAGTCCGAACTGCGGCTATAATCTTAAAATGAAACCGCAGAACGAGGTAGAAATGCCTCGTCGCCGCGCAAGCGGTCAGTACCGTGGCAACGGGAAAGTAACAGATTGAATAATTTTGCCATCTCCTCGGCGGGCATTGGCGATGCGTTAACCCGTTCAGCAGCTTCTTTGTCTGCTGCGAATAATACCATGGAAGAGTCCATTGCGCTTATTACCGCAATGAACACCACTCTCCAAGACCCCGAAAAAGTGGGTACAACATTAAAAACAATCACTATGTATCTTCGCGCTTCCAAAGTTGAGCTTGAAGAAGCCGGTGAAAGCACAGAAGGTATGGCAGAGTCGACCTCAAAACTGAGAGATTCGGTACTTGCTCTTACAGGGCAAAAGGTTGACATAATGCTTGGTGATGGAAAGACATATAAATCTACATATCAAATCCTCAAAGAGATATCTCAGGTCTGGTCGTCTATGGCCGATATTGACCAGGCAGCATTGCTGGAACTTCTTGGCGGCAAGAGGAATGCAAACGCTACTGCAGCATTAATTCAAAACTTTGGAATTGCTGAACAGGCACTTGAGTCTGCAACCAACTCCGCCGGTTCTGCCGCTGCCGAAAATGAGAAATATCTCGATTCTATTCTTGGTAAGGTAGCTCAGTTTAACGCCGCATTCGAGACATTATCTGCAACTGTTATTGATGCAGATTTCTCAAAGGGCGTAGTTGATGCGGGTACTACCATACTCGACATTATAACTAAACTTATTGATGGTCTCGGCACGCTTAATACGCTGGCTATGGGCGTAGGCGCTGCACTTAGTCTTGGAAAGGTTAATTCAATATTCTCGCCTTTCCAAGTTGGGGTTAAAGCAAATTCAAATGGCGGCGATTTCACCAGCAGCTTCAGCGTCGGCTTTACGTCCCAGTTGTCCCGGGACAAGGCCGGTATTGATGCGTACAATGCTGCACTTCAAACATATAATAGCGAACGCAAGAAAGCTGAAAAGGATAAGGACGCACTTATCAAGGCGCAGAACGATTTCAAAGACGCTACCGAAGCTGCGAAAGCGAGCGTTTCCGGCAGCACTAAAGAACTAATCAATCTCCATGCCGCGCAGGAGAAGGGCGTCTCTGCTACTAACAGCAGCTCTAAAGCACTCATTACGCTCCGAGCCAAGACGATTGCCGCAACAGTTGCCACTACAGCTTTAAACATGGCAATTTCCCTTGGTTTATCTTTAGCTATTCAAGGGATCGTAACCGGAATTGACTATTTGATACATAGAGAAGAGCGCATGGCTGAGGCGGCTGAAGAAGCAAGTGATTCCGTCTCGAAAATTAGTGCGGAGGCTAAGGAACTTAAATCCTCTACTCAGAGCGCAGCAACCACAATACAGGCGTTTGGAAACCAAATCAAATACGTTAATGGCAAATTAACTTCTGACACGTTATCTACAGAGCAAATAACCCAGTATTCTGAGGCGGTCAAAAGTTTGACCGAAATGTATCCGTCGCTCATATCCGGGTACGATGCCGAGGGTAATGCCATTATTAGCCTTAGCGGCGGATACTCAAGCCTAACTAAGAATATTGATGCCGCATATAAAGCCAAGCTTCTTTTGATGAATGCTGAGCTCGACGAAAACATGCCCGACATTGTTAAAGATGCATCTTACAAAACGTCATCCCTTACCACACAACTTAAAAACAGTCGGGCTTTAGTTGAGATGGCGAAACGCTTGGCTAAAGACCCGCATAACAAGACAGATAACATCTCGGTTTCCGAGAGAGATCTCGTTGATTGGCTTTACGGCGAAGACAGTGCCGAGTTAGCAGTTAATCTAGAGAAGCTCGACCCGTCACGTGCTTTGAATCAGCTTATCGCAAAAGAGGGCGGTAAATGGTTTGAGGACAATAAGTATTTAGGTGTTACAATTGCCACCGATTCCATGAAAGGATGGGCAACTGGTATTAAGCAAGTGTTTTCCAGTGAGGATGGTGGTAAGAAATTAGATAGTTCCGCCATCGCGAAATACTTAAGTTATGTAATCAGTCCAGAAAAATTGGAATCTGAAGTTTCTCAGCTTGAAGAACAGATCAAAGCCAAGTGGGCAGCAACAAATCAAAACTTACTAAGCTATTTTTCGACAGATGAAAATTTTGTCCAAGTCAACGACGCTTTTAGCGGGCTATTAAGCAACATAATAAATGGAGCTGACTGGAATGCGCTTATCGATGGAGATGTTAGCTGGGACAGCATTAAGGATTATGTTCAGACTAACCTTGTTAATGTTTTTAACAAGATCGACCTTGCTAGTGTCCAGGCGGATATGAAAAGCTTGTTATCCGGCGGTGCTGATTTAACGGCAGATCAGTTTACTGCGGTTTTTGACAACGTAAAGAACGCTTTACTTGAAGCGACTGGCGGTGATCAAAACCAGGTAAAAGTAATTTTGTCTAGTATTGAAAGTGCTATGTCAGTCACTGCTGATGATATTATAAAAATAAACAAGCAGGTCTATGAGGGGGTCGACGGGGGCGTGAGTGCCCTTAAGATTCTTACTGAAGCGACCAATAACTGGACTACGACTGAGAAAGAAGCAATTGCTACCGGTATTGAGGGCATTACAGATGAAACCGACGCGGTAAATACGTTTATCGAAGAGATCAAAAATGGCAACCCCACGATTGCCGAACTGCAGGCTTTAATCATAAAGACGTCGGACGGCAGCCTTGAAGCTGCCGGATCATTCAGTGAGTGGAAAGATCAGTATAAAGAACTTGTCAACGATATCAGCGGGACAAGGTCTTTTAATGATATTGTTGAAAGTTTCGGCACTATAAAAGAAGCAACCGATTCGGCCTATGAATCATTCCTGAAATTAAACGGCGGTGTGACTCAAGAGGAGTACGAGTCCTGGGAGCCCGATGAATATTACAACAAGAGTGTTGAGGCATTTAATAAATTCAAAGCGCTTTATAATGAGGGGCTTATTGGTAGACGAGAGTTTGCTCAGTATCAGAAGTATTTTGGTTTAGAGAGCTTAGAAGAAACCGCTCAATTCTTTACCGAGCAGGGTGATTATTATATCGAAGGTAAAGAGGGTTTACAGAATTGGATCAGTAAGATCCACGAGATGAATCAAAGCGGTTTGCTTTCTAAAGATCTTGCTTCTATTGAATTTCTTGCTGACGGCAAGTCCTCATTCCATTTCGATGTCAGCCGTATTAACGAGCTCGCCGCCGCCCTCAATATGACAGAGGAACAGGCGTGGAACTTTGTGAGAGCAATACGCGCATACTCTGAGAGTTGGGAGTCTATGAGCGTAGAAGACCTAAACAACGATTTTAAAGATGTCGGAGTAATCAAAAAAATAGGCGAGGAATTCGTCGTCTCATATGAAGATATCGCAAACTATACCGGTCTATCGCGTGCTGAGATAGAGCTGCTGATAAATAAGCTAAACGAGCTTAATGAATATGACGGCAAGCTTAAGCTTGACCTAGGGCTTGCCGGAGAACTTGAGGCTGCTGGAAATGAGTTGGCAAAAATAGATTCGATACTGAGAGAGCACAACATTTCATCGTATTTTGATATCGACGAAGGTATTTTTACCGTCACTCAAAGCATGATTGATGGCATGCTTGAACAGCTGAGTCCTGAGAGAGTCAAACAGTATCTTGTTCAGTGGAGTAAGATTTCCGGCGTTGTAATTCCAACTAATTTAAAGATCGACGGAAAAAAGGTGTCCGAGGAGGTAAAGAAGGCCACCGCGCAAGAAGACGGTACTGCCACGATCGAAGTAAAACTCTCTACAGCTACAGCAGAGCAGGCGGATGAGCTTAAGGAAAAGCTGATAGATCTCGGTATGACGGATGTTAAAGTAGATATCGAAGACAACACAGTGACGGTTCTCGGTAATATAAAAGAGGTACGAAAAGCTCTATCAGGTCTCCAGCAAGCGAGTTATAACGTGTTATTAGCAGGAATAGGACGCACTCCAGCCAGTCGGTCAGGCATTAATATGACTCCATCTCCAGTGTCGGGCGGTCTTGGACTCAATATACCAGGGATAAACGCGACTGGTACGCAAAACGCTTCACCTGGGTTATCTCTTCTTGGCGACGAACCCTCGCCTACCGGAGCGCCTCGTCCGGAGCTTGTTGTTTCGGGCAACGAAGCATATCTTGCCGGAGTTAACGGTCCGACTATTGGACGGCTCAACAAAGGCGACATAGTCTATACATATAGTCAAACCAAAGAGATACTCAAAGGTGTTAATGGCAAAGTTAGATTCCCCGCGTTTGCCTCCGGCATAGCAAACTTAGGGCATAATGGCAGTATAGGTGCGGGCTCTTTATGGTCGAGTGTTGCTTCATCAAGCAGTAGTTCTGCTGGTGGCAACGACTTTGAAAGTTTGTATAAATACCATCAGCACCTTTTGAAGATGGAACAAGAGAGCCAACAGGATTATCTTAATTGGCTCAATAAGGCATACAAAGATGCGTATGCGCAAGGTGTCATAGAGTTGGACGATTATTACAAATATCAAGAAGAGGTACACGATCTCATCCGCGAACTCGTCCAAGATAATCTCGACGACGCTGAGCATTACATCGATATGCTTGGTCATTATGATGGTAGTGAAACGCAGATAATCGCTATCTATCAAGACTTGATGAGGGCAATTGAGAAGGAGATCTCTGCTGCTCGTGCTGCTGGGTTGAATGACAACGACGAGTACATTCAAAATTTACAAAAACAGTGGAAACAACCACACCACCTGTATTCCTAAAGAGTACAGAAAACCCATTGAACTGCTGGAAACCCCTAAAGCTATCCGTACCACAGCATAAGGATGAAATGCCTAAGTGCGACGGTTACGAAAGTAGAAAGAAACGGATAGATGGCGCAAGGTTAAATCCTAAACGCTGCAAAATGGGCAATCAGCAGCCAAGCCTCGAACAGAGGAAGGTTCAACGACTATCCCTTAAGGGAGTAGGGTCGCAAGCGATTGGCGACCCGAAGTGGTGGGCACCCCGTCAGGGTGATGATATAGTCTCCTCTGCATAGAAATATGCAGATGTTCGTTAATCGGGCTGATATATTGTAGCGAAATATATTGAAGATAATAATTATAGTGCTATAAACAAACATTTATTGATTAGTTAATAAATCAATAAATGAAAAAGGTATATACATATTTAATCACAATAATACCCATTTAAAGTTTATAGCTGCGTAATTATTGAAGGTGGCAATACCGCGACGAGATAACTGATATTCAAGATGAGGTTACCGATAACGCCAAGGATGCTGTCGAGGACTTGATAGACCTTCGTGTCAAGATGATTAAGCAGGATCTCAAAAATGAGAAAGACGCTCTCAAGGAAAAGAAATCTGCTCTTAAGGATTTCTACGACGAGCAGAAACAAATGCTTCAGGACGAGTATGACGAGGAGGAATACCTCGATGAGCAGTCCGAGAAGCGTAAGGCTGTTACCAGCCTTGAGATGCAGCTTAGCCGTCTATCTAACGACGATTCGGCGTGGGCGCAAAAGAAGCGGCTTCAGCTCGAAAGCGAGCTTTCCGACGCACGCAAAGAGCTTCGTGACTTCGAGAAGCAGCACGCTCTTGAGGCTGCGCAGGATCAAATCGACAAGGCATATGAAATCGAGGAAAAGAATATCGATGACAGCATAGACCTTATCGAGGACAAAGAAGATAACGCTAAAGCTCTTCGCGATCAGGCATTGGAGGATCTTCGTTCTGCCGACAAGCAAATGTACGAAGATATGATTGAGTGGAATGCGCGTTATGGTAGTGGAATTGATCAGGATATAACTGAGGTATGGATGGAAGCTACCAGGGCAATGTCTGAGTACTATAAGCTCAATCGGCGATATTACGAGGATATCAATTTCAACCAAGGCGTTTATCCCGATGTTACTCCGGATGATATCGGTTCGTGGGCGAATAATCCTATTTCCGGCGACAACCCCGACAACAAATCCATCCCTAAGAATCAGCCATCTGCCGCAAGCAGTAAGGCAGGCTCCGTATCCAATATCGGGCCGCAGCTTCAGTACGGTTCTCGCGGCAGCGATGTTTCTGCGTTGCAGACTGCTCTTAAAGAAATGGGGCTTTACTCCGACAAGATTGACGGTCACTTCGGTCCGAATACCAAGGCCGGAGTTATGGCATTCCAACGTCAGGAAGGAATATCCGTTGACGGTATCGTCGGCCCGAACACTAAAGCCAAGTTTAAGAAGCATGGCTATGCGTCGGGCACAAGTAACGCTCTTGCCGGTCTGCATGAGATTTGGGAAGAGGGCGCTGAGTATATCTTCACTTCTTCTAATGGCAAAAAATACAGGATGTTCTCCGGTGGAGAGAAGGTACTTAATGCTGACGCCACCAACTTCTTATATGACTTTGCCAATAACGGCAGTAAGGTTCTTGAAACGATTGTGAGTAAGCTTATGGGTGGTGGGCTGCCTAATGTAAGCCCGTCCGTATACTCCCCCATTGTTAATATGGGAAACATCGTTGTCCAAGGCGGAGCTTCGGAACGCACTGTTTCCGAGATACGTAGGGCGCAACGTGAGCAAGTAGATTTCATGCTCAAGGAATTCAGAAAGCTGCGACCCTAACAAATAATCTATATATTATCCCCATTATCCCCTCTCGGCTTTTGCTGTGAGGGGATAATTGCATTTAAAGGAGGTGTGCCTATGGATTTGTACGGCCATCATTTCATATACGCCGGGATTCCGTCCCGCGCCGCCGTGCGAGGCGGCACTGCCGACCTTACTATCGCAAACGTTGAGACTTCGCGATACACAAACATCATCGGCGAAGTCGAGACTAAGTCGGTTTTTAACCGACACAATAAGCGCAAATACCTGACGAGTACACTTTACGACTCCTCTCCTCTTGAGTTTGATATTGAGATTGTTGCTGAGGAGCCGTTAGACCCACACGAAATGCGTGAGCTTGAAAAGTGGCTCTTCAATCAAAAAAGATATCGCGCTCTCTACGTCGATATGGACGATATAAAGTATGAGGGCTTGGACACTGTAAACAATCAGGCCATCGGAGAGTATCTCAACTGCATCTTCCTCAATGCCAAAAAGATTGAGGGCAACGGCGGTATTATGGGGTGGAGCTGCACTATCCAGTGTGACTGCCCTATGGCTTGGCAGGATAAAACCAAAATCGTGTTTAGTACCGAAAGCACTCCGCGCACCGGTGAGGAGGGGTATACATTCCCCATACCTACCGACGGTACAAATCAAAGAATCGTAGAGGTAATAGTCGATACAGACATCAACGATTACACCTACCCTACTGTTACGCTGGACATAGTAAGCAACTCAGATACCTCCGTTGTAAATTTAAGCGATTCCGCTACGCGCCGTACTGAGTTCGTTCAGTTCAGCAACTCGTCGTCCGTATCTACCATCATAATGGATGGAGAACTAAACCAGTTAAGCGGTGCAGGTTCTGCCGGAGATTATTACAGTGCCTTTTCAGAACGGAACTTCATTCGATTAAAGGATGGTCTGAATAAGATCGCCCTTTCCGAGAACATAGAATATATTTCATTTGAATGGCAGAACATGAGGTGGTTATAAATGATAGCAAGATTTGATAGCTTTAATCGTTATGAGACGCCCACTATCATGCTCTGCGGCGCAGACAGTGAATACAAGAATGGCGTTGTCACCAGTGTGCTCGGATATCTCACTGATATATCCGACGAGGAGCTGGTATTGAATTTCAGCACCACTTCCGAGCTCAATTTCCGTGCATACCGAATAGTGCGAGACGACGATGGCAGCAACGCCACAATGCTTGATTTGTATGACAAGCTCAAGAATCGTCGTCTGCTATTCGTTGAAGATGTTGGTTACTTTGCCATAACAAACATCGATGAACAGTTCTCAGACGGAATGTCGTACAAGGACATAACCGCCACTTCGTGCGAGGTCGAGTTTGAAAATCGCAAGGTTCCCTTTATCGGTAAGACTATCGAAAGTGAGGATGAAGACGGGAAAACAGAAGTAGACTATACTTATGCGTTTACCGACTTGCTTGACTTGCTGGTCGGCAGTGTTCCGAAGTGGACTTATGATATCAATGACATTGACACCGCCGTCATAAACAAGTCTCGAACTTTTGAAGATGTCGATGACGATGAGAACATCCTTGCGTTTATGCAAAAGGAAGTTCAAGAAGCATATGAGTGCATATTTGACTTCGACATTATAAATCGCATGGTTTCGGTTTATGACCAAAACGACTTCGCTAAAGAAACAAATATTCATCTGACGAAGGATGACCTGATCACAGAGCTGGATATTACGGAGAACTCAGACGATCTCTATACTGCACTGACGGTATTCGGAGACTCCGATGATATCACCATTAACGGTGTTAACCCTTTAGGAACAAATGCGATATACAATTTTGACTACTACCTCCCTTGGATGTCCTCTGCTTTGCGCTCCAAGCTTGAGTCGTGGAAAGAGGACGTCAAGGCTGGAGAGAAAGTAATTCAAGAGAAGGCTTCAGACTATGTGACCAAGAAGCAGGCATACCTTGACCAGCAGCTTGAAATAGAGCGTCTGGATCAACTTATACAGCTTTACTCAAAAGCTGAGTCTAATATACGTGTTGCGCTAATGAGCGTCCCGGCTAAGGCTGAGGGTAGCGAGGATGTCGAGCAGGCTAAGACCGATAAAGCCAAAGAGATAATTTCTGAATATAACAAAGAGATTACTCGTATTTTCGGTGAAGATCGTCCTGAGTATAGGATTGACGACACAATTATAGATATTGAGAACAACAGTATAAGTATTCCTAAGGAGCAGGCCGAGGCAGACCTTGCTGAGGCTAAGTCTCAACTCGACAGTCTCAAATCCGAGGTCGATGTGTACGACGATGAGTTCAATGCATTAGCGAAACAGCTAAAGCTCCAAACGTATCTTGGCGACGATCTTTTCATCGAACTGGCCAACTATGTTTATGAGGGCAGTTATAGCGATCCGTACATAACCGTTACCGACAAGATGACTCAGGCTGAGATATTCGATCAATCCCTGACGCTGTACAATAGAGCAAAGGCTCAGCTAAGTAAAATCTCTGCACCAACACAGAAGTTCGATGTCGACACCGAGAGTTTTATTTTCGCTAAAGAGTTTTTACCGTGGAGTGAGCAGCTCAATACCGGCACATGTGTGAACGTAGAGCTTGAAGAGGGTGACATTGCTTCTCTGTTTTTAACTACGATTACGGTCAATTTCTATGATAAGACTCTTAAGCTCACGTTCGGTAATCGCCTTAAGCGCAATGACCCCAAAGCTTTGTATGAGGACATTCTGGGCAATGTTCGTAAGACGGCTAATTCGCTCAGCTTTTTAAACGAGGTAGTCTCCCCTGTTAGAGTCGGCTTGCTTGATGACTTCGCACTTCAGCTCCAAAACTCTCGTAACCTGACTATGCGCAATGCGCTTGCAGCAGACAATCAGAGTTTTTCGATGGACAATTTCGGCATCACCGGCAGCTCTCTTAATGACGAGGGAGGCCTCGGACCGTATCAAATAAAAATCACCAATGAGTCCATCGTCTTTACAACGGACGGATGGAAGACTTGCAGTACTGCCTTGGGTAGATTCTTCTATACAGACCCCGAGGACGGCAAGGATAAGAGCTCTTATGGCGTTAACGCAGAAGTTGTTGCGGGCGCAAAGATATTGGGTGCATACATCCTCGGCGGAGACATTGAAGGCACGGCTATCCATGGCGCTACCATTTGGGGAACTGACATATACGCAAGTGCAGCTGATCCCCGCGAGCTGTCCGAAGAAGAGCAAAAGAAGCTTGCCTACATGAAGTACAATACAGCTACCAAGCGAGGCGAAATATACGGCTTTACTGTTTCCGGTGGTACGATTTACGGAGCAGATATATATGCTACAGATACCGATCCTACCGGGCTGAGCGCCTCCGAGAAAGCAAAGCTCGCATATATGAAGTACAATGCCAAGGACAAAACCGGCGAAATCCATGGTTTTAAGATTACCGGTGGCAGTCTGAATATTAAAGACAATTTTATTGTTGACGCTAACGGTAACCTTACGTTGAACGGCAATATCACATGGGGTACCGATAGCGGTAGTCTTATCTGCGCGTTATATGGCAGATCGAATTACTCCAAACCGACAAGGGAATATTCATCATACCCCACCTCGTCATCGAGTGGTTGGCATACAGAGCTTAATACTTATTATGACTATTACGCTTCTTACTCATATAACGGCGGCAACACTTGGACTGACGCTATAAAGATACATGGTGAAGACGGTACCGATGGTGTTGACGGCTCTGACGGCAGACCGGGCAGAGATGGTGTTGACGGTTCTGATGCAACTGTAACCCGCAGTGCCATAGCTGAGGCTCTTCTTGCCAAGAATGATGCGTTAAATTTGGGTGATGGTATATACTCAGAAACAGTGGATGGGCAACCTCGTATCCTCCTCAATGCGACCGCTATAAAGGCGGGTGCAATTAATGCTGATTTGATTGAAGTAGCCGGTTCGAAAGTTATTTTAAATGGTAGTTATATTAAGTTTTATGACAATTCCGATGATAGATATGTACAAATAAATGAGAACGGCATTATGCTGCAAATTAAAAGCGAAGACGACCACATGGTAAAACAGGGACGTATAATCGGTATGACCGGTCAAGATACCCATGGCAACATTTCTGATGGCATTGCGATGGTAAATAGTCTTGATTATACGAATCATTATATAATTGCAACTACAATGGGTACTAGAATGCAGTCAACGAACAGCAAGGTTGTTGCCGCCGGTGATGGAGCCGCAATATCTGCTAATGGTAATGCGATATCAATATTTGTTAATACTTCTGGGTGTCACTCCTCACATACAATAGCAGTCGGTTCGGATAGACGCATGAAAGCCAATATCGATTATAATTACGATAAATACTCAGACTTCTTTATGGCACTCAAGCCCGCTTCGTATACATACAGGACTATGTCCAACGATAAAACCCATACCGGCTTTATAGCTCAGGACGTAGAAGAAGCCTTAAAAAACTCCGGACTGCTTCCTGCTGATTTTGCGGGCCTATCAATCCCCTCGTCCCCGGATGAGGAGTTTTCCCTTGAAGACTGTTCTTCCGAAAACTCCTATATGCTTGCCTACTCCGAGTTTACCTCACTCAACACATACATGATACAGAAGTTATACAGTCGCGTTGAGGCTCTTGAAAAAGAGCTCGCCGAGCTACGCGGCGCTTGAATGAAAGGATAAAATTATGACACTAAAACAATATACGAGAGCTTATATGGCGCTCAACACTTTAATGGATAAGGAATGTGACTTCAGAACTGCATATGCGCTGTCCAAACTCCATGCTAAGTTAAAGCCGAGCGTGGAGTTTTTTATTAAGAAAGAGCAGGAACTCATCAATGAATTCACTGATAAAGATAGTGCCGGTGCTGTGATAACATCCGGCAGCAGACAGTTTTTATTTGCTAAAGACAAAGACCCCGCTGAGTTTACAAGGCTCCATAATGACCTTGAGAATGTTGAGGTTGATGAGGATATTGTAAAAGAGCGCATTAAGGCTCCCGAGTCCATATCTGCGTCCAATTTGATGGCGCTTGAAGCATTTCTAGATTTTACTTTTGATGATTGATCGACGGAGAGGTGATACAAACGAGTAAGGTTAAGTTTGAATTAAATGTACTTCCGTCGATAGAAATGTACGGAGGCGATACTACCCCGTGGGAGATAACCCTTGTTCGTAAAGACGGAAGTAAGGTTTCTTATTACGGAACCGGTGAAAGCTGCAAGGCTACAATAAAGCTTGCACCTTTAAACAATATCAATATGTTTGGCCACTCCCCTGTTTTGACACCGGTTCTCACTAAAGCTGCTGCTATCTCGATGATTGAAGAAAATGGCGGTACGTTAGCAACGTTCTCTTTTAAGACAGAGGACACCATAAACCTGTGGGGTAAATACATATATCAATTAGATGTCGGTTGGCCTGATGAAGGCGGCTCCGGTTCGAGAATTTATCAGGGTACGCTCACTATCATTCAGAACGTTGACCGAAGTACTGGGGGTTGAGTGAATGAACAGCTTATATTGGCGCAATAAAATCATGCGCACTATGTACACCAATAACACAGACCCCTTCTATATCGGACTTTCTTCTCTGAAGCCCGATACGGATGCTAACAAAGCGTATGAGCCTACGGGCGGCGGTTATAAAAGGGTCAAGGTCGGTCCGTTCACCGAGCCGGAGAACGGGCGCGTTTCTCTGAGTGACGCTGTCGAGTTTGGGCGCAGCACAGCTCCATGGTATGAGCACCCTGTCAGAGCTTGTTATTGGGTGCTGTTTGACGGAGACGGTGCAGACGCCCACATCTTATCTTATGGCGAACTGGATGAACCCAAATGTATCGAAACTAACACTATAATCCTGATTGGCGCTCAATCAATCGTCGTCACGCTCAGCGACTATCAGGAAGCAGTAGGTGGGTAATATGCCGGGCTTTAAATTGCCGATAGGAGTTCAGCCAAGGCGCTTATTTTGTCGTACCGCTGAAGACCTTTCGTTTTTGTGCGAAATCCCTAAGTGCATAAGCTTCCCTTGTTATGTTGAAGATTACGGTACATATTTGCTCGTATCTTCGCAGGGACTAAAAATGGTTATTGCCACGTCCGACAGTGTTCTTACCAGCAAAGAAACCATCGCATCAACGAAGCGGCTGGGCAAAGGGCTTACTACGCTCGGGGATGTCGACAGTCTTACATTGAATGAACTTGATGGTTGTAGCTTTGACGAAATTACATTTGACACAGCAGAGTGGTTAGTTCTCACTGGCTCTGCGGCAAAGTTCGGGCGACTTCAAACGCTCGGAGATTTTGACAGATTCACCCTGGGAGAGCTTGACCGCCTCCCATTACTATAAAATTCGGGCGGTTTCTCCGCCTGTCCTGAAAGGAGGAGGCAATGGCTCAAACAGAAAATCTTGGCCTTGTTCTGACCGAAGCCAGTGAAACTTCCATGAATTTCTTAGAGTGGCGTCAGATAATCAATGGTTCAAATGATTCAAACGTAAAGAAAATTGATGCGGCTATCGGAGAACTTCAGGATAAGTTCAGTAACTACGCTGATGGGCTTATCTACAATGCCGATACCGGTGTGTTGCAGCTCAGCAGCGGCGGAACAGCGTTAGAGGGCAATAATGCTTCCGTCACGATAAAGCTCAGCGACTACTATACTAAATCGGAAGTTGATGAGCTTATAAAGAAGATACCCGGAGGTGGCGGCACAGTCGACCTCAGCGACTACTACACCAAGGCCGAAGCGGATTCAAAAATAAAAGAGGCAGTCGACAGTGTCCCAGAAGTTGACCTTAGTAATTATTATACCAAGTCTGCGACTGAAGCGTATGTCACTAATGCCATGAATGACCTTGCTGGCAATTCGGCCATAGAGGATATTCATAGCCGTGCCGTTGGAGCGCTTGAGTACGATACCACCACATATGAACTTACCACTAAGAATCTTAATGGTGAGACCATCGGAGACCCTATCGTAATCAAAGGCGGAGGTGGTGGTGGAGATTCATATGCTGTTCGACTCATAAACGGTATGCCTGCTACCATATTCACAGTTGCTTATGGCGCTCAGACTTTAATAAGTGCAACCTATAATGAGTATTACGGTACAGACCCCACCGGCAGCAGCGGCGTGTTGACGGTCAGCTACAAGCCGTCTACCTCGGAAGACTGGACTGTATTTGCTAAACAGAATGTGCAGCACGGTGTAAGCTTCTCGCTCGACATTACAAGCCTTCTGCAGGAAGGCAAGACCATGGATATCGAGCTGAGCGTAGTCGGCGGCGAGTCGGGTCAGACAAGGACTTTAACGTACAGCATTACTGCCGTCGAAGCGACTATTTCTGCCGTAAACTATGACCCTGCCGCCGTTTATACCGGAGATATCAACTTCCAGTATAAGTGCATGGGTCGCAATCTTAAGAAAACTGTTCACTTCCTGATAGACGGTGTTGAGTATGCACAGGCCGACATTGGCACAAGTCATAACGCAACTCTCACTCAGCAAATAAAGCTTGTGGGTAATTACTCATACGGAGCGCACTTGCTGACTGTGTATTTTGAGACTGACACCGGTGCAAAGTCTAACGAACTGAGTCTCGCCATTCTTTATAATGACGGTTCCTCCGCTGCTCCGATGATAAGTGCGATACCCGTCACAGACGAGATAACGTATGGCGATTCGCTTGGCGTTAACTATATTGTATTTACTCCCGGACAGGAAACCACAGACGAGCTTTTAATCCGTGTGTATTCTTCCGAAGACGGAGATGAAACGGAGTATGCATCGACAGCTTTGGCAGACATTCCGAACAGTAAACAGTACACATGGCAGACAGTCAATTATCCGTCTGTCGGCACTGCATACATAGAGTTAGCCAGCGGCGAGACATCTGTAACTGTTCAGGTCTTGGTCAAGGAGATTCAGACCGAATACGACCTGGATCCCGTAAGTACCAGCCTTGTATACAGCTACTCCGCATCGGGCCGAAGCAATAACGACAGCAACAAAGAGTTGTATGAGTATGAGTACACTACCGGCAGTGGTGTAACCACAAAAATCAAGGGCGTATTCGACGGATTCAACTGGGTCTCTAACGGTTATCTTGATGGTTCCTCTCTTACACTTAGCGGCGAGGCAAAACATACTATCAAGCTGCCTATATTCTCTACGAGTTATACGGATGACGACGGCCAGACTGTTAGCCTCGAGAGTTCCAGCGGCGCAAGTGTTACCACTAATGGCCGTACAGTTGAGATAGAATTTGAGTTAAGTAACGTTACCAATATTAATGCTCAGATCATAAAGTGTATGTCTGATGATCACGCCGGTTTTATCGTTACTCCTCAGACTTGCTACCTGTTGGCCTCTAACGGCGCAGATGCTGCTCTTGATGATACTGGCTTTATCGAGAACGAAGAGAGTATTGCCGCTGCATATATAAAGGATAACAGTCGTATACGTCTCAGTTTTGTTATTGAACCCAAGGGGTCTGTTCAGTACGAAGATGACGGACAAACCATCACTGGGCAATGCGTCAACATCTACATCAACGGACAGTTTGCAAACTCGTTCCCCTATCCCGACAATGCCCGCTTTGGTCAGTCTGAATTTATATCTATTGGCGACAATAGCTGTATTACAAATGTGTATGATGTTCGCATATATAATCGCGGCCTTTCCACTGCTGAGATATGCCAAAACTACAAGGCGTCTCCCATCTCGGTTCAGGATAGGATTGCTCGTTTTGAAGACAATGATATTCTTACCGATGATGGAGATATTGACTATAACAAGGCTATAGAGAAGTATGCATGTCTGCTTATAACCGGTCCGCTGTCTCCTTATAAAGGAGCAAACGGTATAAAAACATCAGGCAAATACGAAAGCGGCGTAACACTCACCAAGCCTGACGGTAACGGTAGCTATACAGTCGAATTCAATCTGCTTGATAAAGATTCAGATGGCGTATGGGTTAGTTCTAATAATGTACAAGGTACTTCTTCCGTCAAGTTTCCGGTTAAGAACTATAAGATTTATTTGGCTAAGATGGTCACAGATGAGCTGGGTGCTCCGGTTAAGAAAAAGGTTAAGTACTCTCTTAAAGGGAAAGACCCTGTAACGGGTGACGACTTATCTATTGGCGAGAGCACTCTCTGCTGGAAGGGCGACTACATGTCTTCCGATCATGCTAATACCTTTAACGCTAATCTTGCAGATACACTTTACAACGATGTTACTGCGTCACAAGATCCTGCGCAGGGCGGTGATGCCCGTGTTCAGAATACAGTCTATGGTTTCCGCTGCTTACTATTTAGACGCGACGATATTGATAGCAAAATCGAATTCATTGGCGACGGTTGTTTAAACAATGATAAGGGCAATACAAAGACTTTTGGTCTTGAGTGTGATGAAGATTCCGGTAATGTTACCAAACGCCAGAAGTGGGAGTTTCTCAACAATACTGAGAGCCTTTGTTCTTTTCTCACAGATCGACTCCAAGAAGATATAGTTGCTGATACAGGCACTAAAAAGCGTGTTACGGCTGGTCTTGAATCATCTTACCCTGATCAGGGAGACCTCGAGGATGAAGGACTTACTCCTAATTATGACTATATACAGGCACTGTTCACATGGGTGTACCAGCGAGCGAACTTCTTACAGGCTTCCACTGATACGCTTGAGACACCTATAAGTTATAACGGCAGCTCTTATACCACACAGCGAGATTATCGTAAAGCCATATTTAAGAATGAATTCACACGGCATTTCGACCTTAATCATTCTCTTGTTTACTATCTCTTCTGTGAGTTTACCGCACTTTGTGATAACCGCGCTAAGAACATGTTTATGAAGAGCGAGGACGTTTTGGTAGAAAGTCTGCTCGATAAAAACGGTGCGGCATTAAATATAAACACCGTTATCGATGCTGGAACCGGCGAGGTACACGCTGACCAAATAGACTGGGAGAACTCCACTTTTGCCGTATGGTTCCCTGTGCTGTATGACCTCGACTCCTGTTTTGGCGTAGAGAACTCCGGTTATATGCAGATACCTTATTATGCAGATTGGAACTATAAGCTCAATGGCGTTCAAAAATTTAATGGCAGAGAGTCTCTTCTCTGGCTTATGTTTGAGGAAGCCTTTGCCGATGAGATAGAAGCTAAGGCAAAAGAGCTTACAGGGAGAGACAGCGGTAATGGCGGTTTGAATTACGAGTCTTTATATGATTATCATATAAAAAACAACGCAAAACTGATGTGCCCCGCTGCTATTAACCGAGATATGGAGACCAAGTACACCGACCCGTGGATAAAAGGTTTCGTGAATTACTCGGTTGAAGGTAATCCCTTACAGCACATTTCAGACTATAAATATCTTCAGCGTGGCGATAGAACCGAACAAAAGGATGCTTTTATTTATAAGCGCTGCAATATGCTCTACAGCAAATATAGATGCGATAAGTTCCTGAATAATAATATCAACTTCCGTGTTGGTACTGATGGTGGCGTGCTCGCTGCGGACACAGGAATAACGATAACCGCTTCGCAAGCTCTCTATCCTGCGGTTAAATATGGTGATGGTGCTGCCGCAGTAGTGTCTGCTTCTAAAACCGCCGCCGGAATACCAGTAACCATAGTTAAGCCGGGAACTACCGAGTACGACAAGGTCGGCTTCTCAGATACAGTCCGTATTGCTGGTGGTGGGTTACTGACCGACATAGGCGATATCTCTAAATTCCGGCCTTATGAGTTACAGCTTCAGAATGCCACCGGTTTGAAAAAGCTTACTATTGGCTCTGCTGAAGATGGATATACCAACTTTCAAATTAAAGCCATAGACACAAGTGCGTGTAAAATTCTTGATGAGTTGAATATCATGGGTTGTACAGGCATAGTCGGCAATGTCGACTTGTCTCGAAACGGACTTATTCGTAAGGTTTTTGCATCTAAGTCCGGGGCTTCCTCAATAACGCTTCCTGTTGGCGGTGTATTGGAGGAGCTGCACCTCGGGATGGTAAATGACATTGAGGTTTTGAATCATACTGCGCTGCAAACATTCACATGCGATAGCTACTCCAAGCTTACCTCACTCAGAGTTGAGAATACTCCCAGTATTCCCGTTATGGACATTGTTAAAGAACGTCTCGCCTATCTCACCAGCGGCTTGCGTCTTGTCGGTATCAACGCTGATATTGGCGATGATCAGAGCATATTTGATTTACTGCTTAGTAACACCGCAAAGGGTAAGTACATAGATAATAATGGCACTCTGTCTGAGGACAAGGATGCCTATCCTTATATCAGCGGTACTATCACCTGCTCTAGGATAGGTTCTTATGTTCTCGAAAATATGAATAAGGCATATCCGTATCTGACTATCAAGTACGCCACGCTTGTCAATCAGTACTCCGCCACATTCATGAACGGAGATGAAATATACGATGTTCAGTATATCATGCACGGCCAGTCCGCGCTCAACCCCATTACACGCTCCGTTAATCCTCTTCCCGCTCCTACAAAAGAAAGTACCGACGCAGTTGACTATACCTTCAGCGGTTGGTCGGGATCTTGGAAGAATGACAATGAAACTACGGCCATAACTTCCAACGTGATATTTAACGCGGAGTACTCAGAGACCCCAAGAGAGTACACCGTCCGATGGCGGTACTATAAGGGCACCAACACCCAGGTATCGAAATCGGTTAAGATACTCTATGGCGAATCAGCCGAGTTTATTGACGAAGATCTCGAAAACAACATCCCTATCAGGGCTGCGCAGAGCACAGACGATATGGGGCACTACTGGCTGTTTGACCATTGGGATAAGTCCACTGCTTGTGTCACCGGTGACATAACTGTTAACGCTGTTTTCTCTGAGGCATATCTAAACGATACTTGCACAAAATCTCTTAGTAATATGACTCCTGTAGATTTGTATGCGCTGGTACAGGGCGGCAAGCTCGAAATGACTCGCGAAGGCAGTATGTTCAAGAATAATAACAGCTATATTTCTTGTGCCGATACGATCGATGTTATACTCGGCAGAGACTACGACTATGACAACATACGTAGTCTTGAGCTTGTTTCGACAGATGACCCCAAGGAATTCTCCGGCACAAGCGGAAGCTATTATCTTCCTCAAGATGGACAGGGTAAGGACGTAACACCCTTTAAGGATGGTGAGTCGTTTGTTCTTGCTGTAGACTTTGAATTCGATAAGACTGCTACCGAGAACAGAGTTCTCATGAGCTGTTTCAGTTCAAATAACGGATTCAAGCTGCAGTGTGCAAAGGTCGACAATTCATCTGTATTGAACGGATTCGTTTACGGCGGACAGAGCAAGACTTCTGTTTCGACGATAGCTATAAATAACGTTCGTTTTGATAATACTACCTCAACAGCTCCTGATCGTGAAATCGTAGTAATACGAAAAGTAAAGGGCGATGACAATTTATATATATATTCGTCCAACAAGTCCGAGAATTCTATAAGCGAGACTGTTCTTACAGGTGCGTTCCTGTCTGCTTCCGGAGATGGTGCCGCCAGTTACAAAAACGCCCCTATTGCTTTCGGTGCTAATGTCACTACCGTAGGTGTAAGTGCTGCGTGTAAGGGGAAAATCTACTGGTCTAAACTGTGGTACGGAGATATTGGTGTTGATGCGTGCAGAGAAATAGCTTCGTGGCCGAGACAGCGCATAACGCTGGTCGCAACAGGTAAAGACTCAGACGATGTACACAACTTGTATGTCGATACAGTCGCGTCCGGTTCTGCGAGTCACTGCTGCTTCATCTCGCAAGGATTGCTTGGTGCAGTGCATACATTCTATTCTGCCGGGGAAATAGGAAGTTGGGAAAACAGTGATATAAGAAGCTGGATTTCTGCAAGATTAATCAAGGCGTTCCCGATGCAATGGCAGGGTCTTTTTGTCGACGGCAAGTTGCAGTCTGGCTGCTCTGATGGCAGTACTACGGAAACTGTCGATACTATATGGCTTCCGTCTGCTAAAGACATGGATGACAGTGTGGATACAGAAACCACATCTCCCTTCACGATATTCTATGATTCAAGTAGCAGAACGAAGATATCTTCGATTACCGGTTCATCTGCTGGTTATTTCACAAGAACATTTGCTCCGAGCACCGCATCATATCGTTATATACGCGGAATAAGTAATGGCGGCGGTTTTGAAAACTTTACTGTTTCCAATACTACGAAGCGTGACGTCTGCTTTGGTTTATTCATATAAGGGGGTGTTGGAGTGAGTTATAAAATAATTCAAAACGGTGAAGTTGTATCCGTTATAGATTCACCTGTATGGGTCACTCAGCTTTCCAATGGCTCAATAATCCGTAGTGGTCTGTCTAACGCTATGGGTGTAGTTTCGGCGGACGGAACTCGAACGTTTCATATTATCGGTGCAAAAAAGTTTGTTAATGCCGGGCGTAAGTTTGAGGATGTAGAAGCTGTTTATATAAACGCGGCTGAGGCTGAGGAGCTTAAAACACTCCTGGAACTCGGTGCCTCTGTCAGCGGAGACGCAGACGTTACATGGGACGAGCCTACTGACGAACCCGAACCCGAGACCATTGAGGATAATGCTACTTTAGACGAGGCCAAAGATCGCAAGATAGCGCTGCTCTCCGAGGACTCCCGTCAGGTCATTTATAACGGTGTTGACGTAGAGACCACGGCTGGAGTTGAGCACTTTGCTTTGGGTATTAATGAACAGCTCGACCTGATAACGCTCTATTCTTTAGCCTCGACGGATGTTGAACAGATACCCTATCACAACTCAGATGGCGATTGCCGCTATTACAGCGGTGAGGACATCCTTAAAATAATAAGCGCTGCGAACAAGCTCAAGATGTATCACTCGGCATATATGGACAGCCTGAAAAGATGGGTCTCTGCAATGCAGAGCATCTCTGAGGTTGGCCAAGTTAAGTATGGCGATACTATCCCTGATGCTTATTGCACAGATGTGTATCGGGATATAGCCTCCAGCGTTTAATAATAGCCGCCTGTCGTTTTAGGCAGGCGGCAAACTCTAAGTAAAGGAGGCGAACGAAATGTATGTCATTAAAATGAATGCAGATAAGAGTCTGCAAACGACCATACATGCAAACATATATCAGGGCGAGAAAAACGCCGATACGCTTGTGTTCCTGATTCCCAAGCTATACGGTAATCAGAATGTGGCTGACTGCGATCTTCTGATGCGTTATATATTGCCCAGTGGATATGGTAGGTCTGAGGCTCTCGAATTGGCGCTTGAGCCCTACAATTCAGATTACTATCGTTATGACCTGAAGCTGGATACAAAGCTGACCGAGTTTGCCGGAGATATAGAAATTTGGTTAAGCGCTATTAGCTTAAACGACAACGTTGTGTTTAAGACCGGCAGTGTTGAGCTGACTGTTCTGCCGTCTAAGGATATTGCAGACTACCTCGACCCCAAGAGCAGAGATCAACTGGATAAACTCAGTGAGAAGGTCTCCAAGCTTGAAGTCGAAAAAGCGGATAACATCTTTTATGATGAAGAAGATAATTATCTTCAACTGTCCTCTAACGGCTCGGCAATCGGGAACAAGATCGACATGTCTAAGGTCAAAGGCGATGACGAAGTCATTGATTTTGATCAAGTACCTGATATCCCCGATGACGATAATGACAACGTTATTTATTTCTAAAACAGGAGGTGATTAAAAGTGGGTGTAAGAGTTGCGTATGGCAGACGCGAAAAGATCCCTGCGGCGATTGAAAGCGGAACCGTGCCTAAAGATAGCATCATAATCACCAAAGACGACGAGGCTGAACTCTTATTCTACGATGCCTCTGGAAACTTGAGAAACATCCATGAAAGAACTCGGTTCGAAACAACCACTGAAGCCTTGACGTGGATAAAGAAGTATGGTTGTCTTGGCAACATAGTTACGATCCATAACGGCGCTGATTGGACCCCGTTTGTTGTTCAGGATGGATATACGTTATCTCCCATCAAAAATGAACCCGGAGAGATAACTGATGTAAAAAGAATAGATGGCGGTAGACCCGGCGGCCTTATTTAGGTTGCCGGTTTTATTATATTTAAATTTTAATACAGGAGGTTCTACATGAGCGAAACAGTATTAAAAACTGTCCTCCAGTTAAGGAGAGGCACAACCGCCGAATGGGTTGAGAATGCCGACTGCATTCCCGCCGAGGGCGAACCTTGCCTTGATCTTGATACTGGAATGATAAAGTATGGCGATGGTGTGAGCAAGTACAGCGAGTTGAAGTATGCTGGCGGCGGCTCTCAGGCATCGCACTATGAAGGTGTAAAGCAGGACAGCGAGGCTGACACTGCTGTTATTGAGCGTGTTCTCACTGAGTTAGGTGCGACCGCACAGAAGGACGACATTTTTGTCGTCAAGGCTCTAATTACAGAAGGTAAGTATTCTTATACCGCATACGTCTATGATGGCGCTGTTTGGGCTGCTATGGATGGCAACTATAGCGCGGAAAATGTCTACTTCTCCGAAGACCTTACATACACTGCTCCCATTGGCGTTATGACCGTTCCCTCTTCGGGCTCCGGTACTATTGCCGCTACCGGCAAGAATGTAAAGGAAGTATTCGCTTCCATCCTTGCAAAAGAAAAGAATCCTGCAGCAACTCCTCCTGCGGTTACTATAACTTGCGGCCAGGTCGGTGCATATGAGGTTGGCTCTAAGGTAACTCCTGCGTATAGCGCATCTCTTAGCGCAGGCAGCTATACTTACGGCCCGGCAACCGGCATTGTTGCTACTGCGTGGAGTGTAACCGACGGCACTACCACTAAGGACACCGCAAGCGGCACGTTTGATGAGCTGACTGTCGGCGACTCTACCAGCTATACGATTACCGCTACCGCAACTCATGGCGAGGGCGCTGTTCCTAAGACTAACCTTGGTAATGAGTATGCCGATGGTAAGATTGCTGCCGGTTCAAAGAGCAAGGCGACCGGCAAGATTACCGGCTATCGCAACAGCTTCTATGGCACTCTCAAAACTAAGGATGGCGAGGTTAATTCCGCTATGATTCGTGGCCTGTCCGGCAAGTCTGGCAAAGCACTCGCCAATGGCAGCACTTTTAATCTGTCTATCCCCGTTGGTGCTATCCGCGTAATGTTCGCATACCCTGCGACCCTGCGCGACGTAAGCTCTGTACAGGATATCAACGGCATGAGCGCCGAGGTTAAGACCGCATTTACTATGAGCGTAGTCTCCGTTGAGGGTGCAAACGGTTACAACGCAATCGACTATAAGGTGTATGTAATGGATATGGCTAATGCTAACGACACTGCAAATACCTACAAGGTTACAATTTAAAGGAGGTGCGAATTATGGCTAATTTCGGTAAATTGAATTTCGCTGTCTCCTTTAATCCTGTAAGTGCATTTCCCATTGATGCAAGATATTATTTTGCTACACTGGCGGATGCACAGGCGGCAGCCGCTGCCGCCGTTGAAGTTGGCAGCTCTGACGGCGTATATTTTTACGGTGAAAACGTCTGCGTTGTCACCGAATCTTCTGCTGATCTTTATATCATCCAGCCCGATAAGACACTTAAGGCTGTTGGCTCCGAGGTTCTTGGCGACGACAAATCAGTTGAGATCGTCGATGGTAAGGTTACCCTTAAGGGCTTTGCAGATGCAACGGCTGGTCAGCAGCCTCGCGTAAGCACTGACGGTGCAAGCATCGAGTGGTATACTCCCGATACTTCTACGGTCTCCGGTCTTGCTGACACTGTCGCCGGTCATACTCAGGATATTTCAAACCTACAGACCGATAAGGCAGACAAGGCGACTACGCTTGAGGGTTACGGCATTGCCGATGCACTGACCAAGGCTCAGACTGAGGCCGCTATTCAGGCAGCTATTGCTGGGACCGGACATGCTCAGTTCATAAAGGCCGAAGCTGTTCCTGCAAAGGAAGATGCTCAGGACAATGTTCTGTATCTTGTTATGAATGCAGGCACTGGCTTCTACGACATTTATGCCAAGGTCGACGGCGAGGTTGTCAGACTGGACGACACCAGTGTTAACCTTGCTGACTATGTGACCAATGAGGCTCTCACAGAGGCTCTTGGTGGTAAGGTTGATGTCGTTGATGGTTCTCGCCTTATGACTGACGTTGAGGGCGAGAAGCTCGCCGGTATCGCCGAGGGTGCCCAGGCCAATGTTATCGACGCTGTTTCTGAACAGTTTGAGATAGCTGACGGTAAAACTCTGAAACTTAAGACTGACGCGCTTACGCTGCCGATGGACAACATCGAAGGACTGCCCGCCGCACTGGCCGGTAAGGTTAACGCCGTAGAGGGCTCCCGCCTTATGACCACTGCTGAGGGCGAGAAGCTTGCGGCTCTTGTTGAGGGTGCGCAGCAGAATATCCTTGAGGTCATCAAGCTTAACGGCACAGCGCTTCCTATTGCTGAGAAATCCGTCAACATCCCCCTTGCGACCGCTGAGGCTCTCGGTGTTGTCAAGGGCACCCCTAATGATAACGGTATTGCTATCGCCGAGGATGGTACTATGACCGTTAATCGCATAAGTCTGAGCAAGCTCTATCAGGATGAAGGCGAGACGCTTATTCTTGATGGCGGCAGTGCTGCCAGATAAGTGACCAAGCGCACCTGTTTGGGTGCGCTTTTTACAACATAATTCTAATTACCATACGAGGTATTAATAATGGCTAACGAAACTATTTTCAATACAAGGCTGAAGCTCAAATATGATACTTATGCCAACTGGACTACTGCAAATCCCAAGCTGCTTGAGGGTGAGATTGCCATAGTAGTTGTCCCCGCGCAGGCTGGTGCAGTTGTTCAGGAGCCTGCTGTTCTGTTCAAAGTTGGCGATGGCACTTCCCTGTTCAATACCCTCAGCTTCGCAGGCGGTCTCGCGGCTGACGTTCATGATTGGGCTAAAGCGGCAAGCAAGCCTGAGTATAAAGCGTCTGAGATTAGCGGTCTTGCTGAGTACGTCTCCGGCAAGGTACAGGATACCAACACCAAGTACAAGATTGAGAAGGACGCCGAGAACGGTCGTAAGTTTACTCTGTCCTATCAGGAGCTCGGCGGCCAGTGGACTGTTCAGGACACCATCGAAATCCCCGAGACTGCTTACACTCTCGCCGAGGGTACCGAAGACGGTACTGTGAAGTTTAACGGCAACGACGTTAAGGTACATGGTCTTGGCACTGCGGCTTATAAGGACGCCGGTGCATTTGATGAAGCTGGCGCTGCGGCACAGGCTCTTCAGGATGCAAAGACTTATGCGGATGGTAAGGTTTACGACGATACCACACTGGCAGGCCGCGTATCCGCCAACGAGACTGCAATCGAGACCCTGAACGGCAGCAAAACGACCGAAGGTTCTGTTGCTTATCAGATCGCACAGATCGTTGCTGATGCTGATGCGAGCTACGACACTCTGAAGGAGATCGCAGACTGGATTAGCACTCATACCGGTGACGCTGCGACTATGAACTCCAACATTACCAACAATACCAATGCTATCAATAGTCTTAAGACTATCGTTGGTGATACTGCTGTTGCGACTCAGATTACAAATGCTATTGAACCGCTTGCAACCAAGGAGGCTCTCAAGGCTGTTTCCGACGGTCTTGGCGCACTCGCAGCTAAGGATAAAGTCGCAGAGGCCGATCTCGATACTGAACTGGCGGCTAAGCTTAACGGTAAGGTCGACTCTGCCAGCTGTGGGGATATCATCAGCCATAATGCTGATGAATTTGCTGTGACCGGTCATACCCACGATATCTCCGCCCTGACCCAAGAATCCGGCTATATCATCTTTAACTGTGGTTCTGCCACGACTGTAATCTAACTCCGTTTTTGTCCCGAGTTCTATATAGGATTCGGGACATTCTTATGTAACGAATAATATATAAAATTCGTGACAACTAATTAGAAGCAAACCCCGTCGTAGCAATACGGCGGGGTCTTGTCAGCATAAGGAGGTTATTCATGGGCGACAAAATTTACAACGCACGAATTAAACATAAACGCGATACAAGCGCCAACTGGACTAGTTCCGATCCTGTCCTGTTGGATGGCGAAATAATCATAGTCGACACCGACAACGGTGTTCGGACAAAGACCGGAGACGGAGAAAAGAAATATACACAGCTACCATTCGACGACGAATTTATTAACGCAAAAATAGATCAGAAATTAGACAAATCCGGCGGTACTATGACCGGCGATATTGATATGAACGCCCATGATATTACGGGCGCTTCTAAAATTGATACTGGTACTGTACACGCCACGAGTCTCAAACTTAATGGAGTTTATATGGAGGCAAGCTCTGAAGGAGCTTCGACAGCCGAACGCAAAGTTACTATTACTGGCACTGCAAATGCAGATGACCCTGTAAGATTGGGTGGAGTGGAGACGCCGACGGAGGATAATGATGTTGCTAACAAACTTTATGCGGATACAAGAGTTGTTCCTGAAGCTTATTTTGTTACCCTGTTATCTTCGGGCTGGACAGGCTCGTCTGCTCCTTACTCACAAACAGTTTCCGTCAGTGGAATTTTAGCAACGGATACGCCTTTTGTTATGCCGATCATCGGTAGTGCAAGTTCTACGGCGGTCTCGCAACAGCAAGCTTGGAACTTGGTAAGTGCGGCAGAGTCCATTGATGGTTCAATTATATTTACATGCTTTGAAGAGAAGCCTGAAACTGATATCCGCTTAAAAATAGAGGTAGCGCATTACGATTACAGTGTTGCGCAAAATGCTATTCCCAATTATATAGAAACTGCTGCCACTGAACTTGCGGGCAAAATAAATGCTGTGCAGCAAGATGATAGCATTACTTTTATTGCTGCGGCGGATGCACATCAGGACGTTTTTGATGCAAATACAGTAATCGGTAACAAGCATGCAGGGATGGCAATGAAAACTCTCAGAGGGTTAGTCCCAAATATTGATTTTGCTTGTTTCCTTGGCGACTACACCGTTGATACCGGCACGACAACTCTTGCCGAGGGCAGGCAGCATTTTGCCGAGATAAACGCCGTACTCAAGGATGGCTTTGCCGATATCCCGCAGTTCAGAACTCCCGGCGAGTGCGACGGCCTGAAAGCCTCATGGCTGTACAACGAGGGAAGCCTGCAATCGGAGGAGATATACTCCTATGTCGGCAAATACAACGAGGGCGCGACCTACGGCAGCACCACAGAGGGCTACTGTTACCGCGACTTTACCGAGAAGAAGCTGCGCGTTTTCTGCCTGAACACCTCCGTGGGCGGACAGACTTTAGACACGATGGGCACGCCGCAGCTGCTGTGGTTTGCGCGTATGCTGCGTGCGGTCGGCATGAAGACCGGCTGGGGAGTGGTCGTCCTTTCGCACTATCCGCCGGATTTCACCGACAGCGAGCTTTCCGATGCGGCGAGCACGATCGGCTCGATACTCTATCAATATGTCACGGGCGGTTCGTTCGAGGTCGGCGGCATGACGATATCCTATAAAAACTGCAACAAGGCGAAGATATACGGCGTTTTCCACGGTCATACGCACAACTTCAAGGCTGCAAAAATAAGCTATGTTCAGGAATCAGGCAATACTGAGTTTGACGTTATGCGCATCGCAACGCCGAACATGTGCTATTTCTACAATAACGAGCTCGGGCAAAACGAGGGCGCGGACGCATACGGTATCGAGTTTGGCGAGGAGACGACCTACGCGAAAACGCACGATACCGCAAACGACACATCCTTTGTCGTAAACGTCATAAACCCGACGGAGGGGAAGATACATTCCTTCTGCTACGGCGCGGGCTACGACCGCGAGATAACTATCCCGACTGCAGGAACGGAGGCATAACGATGGCAACAGCATTTTTATGCGGGCAAACGACAAATAGCTACACTACTGACGAAAAAACTAAACTCGCAGGCATAGCAACGGGAGCTAACAAAACAGTTGTTGATAGCTCTTTGTCTGCGTCTTCAACTAATCCAGTACAGAACAAGGCTGTAAAAACAGCATTAGATAATAAGCTTGACACTGCCGGAGGTACTATAAGCGGAAGGCTTGATTTGGATGGGAAAATTGTCTTATCCTCTGCGTCTTACGGCTCCTCTCTACCGTCTTCCGGCGTGACAGGTCAGGTGTTTTTCTTAAGGGCGTGAGGTGAAATAGATGGCAACACCAGTCGTAGGTACACTAAACAGTATCACTCGCGAGCAGATATATAAAGGCTTATACAGCTCCGATCAAACTATAAAGTTTAGCGCCAGTCAATCTGGATATTTATACGTATATTCTCAAAGAGACCAAAAATGGTACAAGAAAACAACATCTAAATCAACTTCAGGTTCTATTATAATTGACAAGAATGCTTCTGCAACAAGTTTGGCTACGGGATACAGCTGTGCCTTAGTAACAAACGATATTGGGAGCTATTATTCCGGCGGTCTAGACCCATATCGAATTGTCACCATTCCAACTTACGCCTTCCAAGGGTATGTTAATTCGTTTACTCCGACCGAAATAAACAGCTCGGATTATTCAACACCTACACCAAAAACCGCACCGAGCGGATATACTTTCTATGGATGGACAGGCAGTAGTTCGGTTGTCACCACTGTAGGTTGTCCAGCAGGAACGGCCTGGACAGACTCTACCCGTGGTGGCAAGTGGTTAGATGGCGGCATTTGGTATGCTGTATTTAAAAAACCCGGATCTACAACTTCAGTCACCCTTAAATCGCAAGGCACGACTAAAACTGCCTCTAAAACAACGACCGATGCCTATATCGGTGGTGTAGGGACGACTACGTCCGGAGGTACTACTTCATATACGAATAATACCGATCCGACCTATGGCAGCTACAGTTTTCAGGGCTGGGCTACAAGCTCTACATCGACCTCTACAACATACAGCACCGCAAAACAGGCATTAGATGCCGGATATACGGGAACTCTATATGCTGTATTTTATAAGAGTTTCCCGTCAAGCAGTGTTACACTGAACGCAAACGGAGGCAGTTGTTCTTATTCATCTGCCAGCAAATCAACAACCCCTGAATATCTTTACGGAACCAGCGGTACATCAGGGGGAGATGATAGCTACTACCCTTCCTTTTCTGTAATACCTAGTCGTAGTGGATACGAGTTCAAAGGGTGGTCAACCAGCCCTTCTGCTACATACGTGACTTACGGCAGCTCCATTACAGCATTGGACGCAGGTTATACTGGCACTCTCTACGCCGTTTGGGACGAAGAAACCTACACCGCTTATTTTAGTGCTAACGGAGGCAGCGGCTCTGTATCCAGCAGATCGGCAACTTACGATTCCGCCTTTACATTCCCGTCGGGCGGCAGCTTGTATTTAGACGGGTATGAATTTCAAGGATGGTCAACGGACAGCAGTGGCTCAGGAATTATCTACGGAGCCGGTGAAAGGTGGGTATGGTCGTGGACAGAAGATATGATATTTTATGCTGTGTGGGTAGAAGTACCAAGAGGGGTAAGAATTTTTACTTCTTCAACATCGAGCGGCTTGTATTCCGTCTATATTTATAATGGTAGCTCATGGGTGCTCTACGCGCCATACGTCTATGATGGTGGTTGGAGGGAGATGGGATAGTGTTGATAGCTCAACAAATTTTATATGAGGTGACGCAATGTGAATAGTACCTATAATTCACGGATCATCACAAAAACCGATACATATGCTAATTGGACTGCTGCGAACCCCGTACTCCTTAACGGTGAGCTCGTCGCTGTAACCAACTGTAAATATAATGACGCAGATGACCTTGGAGTTCTTTTCAAATTCGGAGATGGAGTATCGAATTTCAACAGTCTCCCATTTATTAATGCAACGATAATTGATACGGTCTATCAATTAGTTCAACTTTACGGTGACCACGACACGGATATAAAGTCGCTGCAAACACAGGTGCAGAACTCAGTTGTCGTTTATGTTGGTTCAGGTACTCCAACCACAGAAATCGGTAATGATGGTGATTTGTATATAGATATCAGTTCGAGTTAAAGGAGAATGCTATGAGTGAAATAGATGTTCTAACATATAGAGATTTCTCCGCAGGCTATACTGCAGGAGACGGCATGGCGATACTCGATTCCGACACGACCGTGGACGAGCTTGTCAATTGGGTTTTCAGTGATAAGCCTCTGTGGTTCTACGACGGAGTCAAGTATCGCTTAATAATTCAATTCGAAGCAATTGAGAATGGCGGCATCATTTATTACTTCGATGATGAGGGCAATATAGTCAGTCATCAATTTGGTGGTGAGAGCTAATGGCAACGATTGTTACCAAAAAACTCAGCATTAATGAAGATAATATAGAGAACTATTGCAGCGCAGATAACGTATCGTTTAGTGTTAGCGGCCACGCTTGGCGTAAATGGCTCAATGGCAGCACAGATGGCTATGTAATACTTAAAGATAACGGCAAGTCAGAGCTGTACCCGACAAGTACAGCTCACCCGTTCAAAGCAGATTCCACAATGTCTGCATCTCGCTCTGCGGGCACTTGCACCGTCGACCTACAATTTGCAGGAACTAAAGTTCACGAGGAATCATACACGTCAGGCTCTCAAACGAGCAAGTCAAAGCAGAATATAACCGATAGCGCTGTGACCAATAGCACCAGGGCGACAGAAATCAAATGGCACGTCTACGGCAAAAACGGAGACAACCAACGCGGTGATTTGATCGAGCTGACTCTGTACTTCAATCAGTACAGCGCTCAGGCATTGATCGGTGACGGCGCTAACGGTATTCAATCGGTTAGTGTATCGAATGTTTCACCTTACTACGGTGACACTATCGCTTTTGGTATTAAGATGGTGCAAGGTGCGACATTCGATGGCTGGTATAGCGATTCCGCCTGTACTCAGTTAGTAAGTGCTGAGACTACTTATTCAATGGCTCCGACCGCCGATGTGATACTCTATGCTAAAGCCACTACAGATGCTACTTTGTATAATGTAAGTGCAATTGCAGGAGCAGAAATTGCAAGCGTAAGTGTGAGTGATAGTATCGTTCCCGAGGGCGGCACAGCTACATTTACTGCTCAGGTCAATGAGGGATGCTCTTTTGAAGCGTGGTATTCGGATGATACATGCACCACGGTTGTGAGCACAGAGAATCCTTATACTGCGACTATAACTGCTGATACTACGCTATACGCTAAGGCACATAGGAACAGCCTCAGTATGTCTGTGGGCACTGCTGAACATGGTACTGCGACTGTCAGCGCTACGACCGTTGTTTGGGGCAACGACGTTACTTTTACGTTTACGCCCGAAGATGAGACGTGGGAGCTGTATGGGTGGTATTCTGATGAAGGGTTGACGCAGCTTGTTAGTGAAGAAAATCCGTATACGTTTACGGCTACTGAGAATGTGACGCTATATCCGAAGGTGGGTGCTAAACGATATACAATTACACTTAAACGTAATCTATATATAGGCAGTGGTATAACACATAATTTGACTATTGCTTCGTTGTATGAAGATCAATTAACAGATACAGAACGGAAGTATATTAAAACCGGAGAATTTAGTAAAATTGATCAAACAAAAATATTTGATATAACAACAGTTAAGGGTAATGATATGATTAGTATCATTACTGCAACATTAAAAGCACCAAAAAATTTATTATGTGTTTTATATCATACAATGTCGGGTTTTGGCAGTGCAACTTATTATACATCAGGATTTGCTCTTAATAAGGACCCCGGAAAAGATTCTGATGGGATGCAAGATAAAGTAACGGACCCTTCCGTCGTTTGTGCATGGAACTATTATTCATTTTATCCTACTGCCGCAGATACTTACTATGTAATAGTAGGATATACATGTGATTGTTTTGCTATTGCTAAAGATGGCATTGCTGATGTTTCCGTCCCACTTCGCGTAATGCAATACGCTAAAGCTCCATTTAGTGCTGAGCTCTCCCCGGGCTATGCATTCACAGGGTGGTATTCTGATGATGCTTGCACTAAATTAGTAACAACTGATAATCCTGCTCAGATAACATGCCCATCTTATACGGGCGATTCAGTGTCTTCTACTTCCCTCACCCTCTACGCCAAAGCCGCTAAAGCAACTTACTCCATCGGTGTAGGAGCAGCAGAACATTGCACAGCTTCTGTGAGTGCTGCTACAGCTCAGTATGGAGATGAGGTAATATTTAGCTGCGTAGTTGACGAGGGGTATGAGTTCAAGGGTTGGTACTCCGACGAGGGGCTGACTCAACTTGTGAGTGAGAGTGCAGAGTATGTGCATAGTGTGACGGGAGATGTTACGCTGTGGGCGAAGGTGGAGTTAATACAATATACTATTACACTTACACGGCCAGGGAAAATACTACAGCAATTTAACCCTTCACTCAAATTAGCTGTAATTAATTATGCGGCGCTGACAAGAGAGGAAATAAACCAGCTAAAAACAGGGGACTATGATAAGATTGAGCAGTCAAAAGTTCTCAAAACTGCGAAAGCTTCTGGTTTGGGAGGTTCTGATGTAATCGCCAAAATCGAGTGCCCATATGGTCTGTATGTGGCTATGCATGTGTCGTTTAATATTCCTGCCAACAACACCTCAAAATATACTCAACCATACATTAACGACACTACCTGGTGGCCGTATTATTGGTACGCTCCTACTGGCGATGAGAATTTCACAGTTGGAGAATCGGGCTACCGTTGTGATTGTACGGCGCTTCCTCTTGGCGGCATAGAATATGTGGATGTTACGACTCCTGTTGTCCAGACGAAGAAAGCTATTTTTACTGCCGAAGTTAAGCCCGGACACAAATTCGATGCTTGGTATTCAGATGAAACATGCACCATAAAAGTGTCTACCGATAATCCTGCTACAGTTACCACACCTCAAGGTGAGTTGATTAACGACTTGTACAACCAATACGGTCTCGCTTCTCTTACACTTTATGCGAAAGCAATATCCACTACCGCCTCAGCTACAGGCATCTCCCTCAAACGCAACAGTTCTTGGTCAGAAGCAAAATCGGTGTATAGGAAGGTTAGTGACACCTGGGTAGCCGATACCGACTACTGCAAAACCCTATTATCTCAAAAAGACCGCATAGGTACTTTTGTTCATATCGTGTAAAAAAAAAGACCGCATCATTACGATGCGGTCTTACTTGATGAAAGGAGAAATTTATGGCTCTGCCTAAATATGAAAATATTATCGCCAAGGATAACTATCTCGCCGATAGCGAAACCGGCAACAAGGTTGTGTTCTACGAATGCGACCCCAAGAAAAACTGCGAGTGTGCCGATAAAGGTATGTGCAATCCCTTGTCTGCTGAAGACAGTCGTGGTGTAGGCGGCTGTTCCAAAACCGTTAACCCCGCATTCCGCAAGGACGGCGGACGTTGTTGGTTTGCAGTTCTGAAGACTCCTGAGGACGGTGAGCCTTACTGGGGCCGCGAATACATAGAGGAGGCATAGGTTATGGCTCTGTTTAAAAATGCCGCAGAGGCAGTTAAGTACGCTGAAAGCCATATGGTCGTGCAGTACGCCACCAATAGTGATTGTTACCGCTCGGGCAGAAATATCACTCCTAACGGCTGCGTTAATCACTCCATTGGAGTTGCTCAGCCGAACGCAAAAGTTATATATAACATGATGAATCGCTCCGGCGCAGGCTGGGGCGTTAATGCTATTCTCGGAGACTTCCATACAGGCGAAGGCAAAATCATTCTCGCTATGCCATTGCAGAGGCGGCCTTGGGGATGCGCATCAGGCTGGAACGGCAGTTGGAATAACTCACGTATACAGTGGGAAGTTTGTGAGCCTGCCGGTCATACATATGCCGGTGGCACTATGATCAATTACAATGTAGCTAATAATGCCGGATACTTTGAGCGCATGTGGAAGCTGCTCGTCGCGTGGAATGTGTATTGCTGCGTGAAGCTCGGATACAACTCCAAGACAATTGCAGATCACGCGGAGAGTTACAGAGCCGGATATGGCTCTAACCATAGTGATATGGGACAGTGGCTGCCTAAGCACGGCAAGAGTATGGATGCTCTCCGTCGTGAGGTGCAGGCTATTTTAGATTCTAAGGAGGACGAAGAAGTGACTCAGGCTGAATTTGATAAGATGTTTAATACTCATATGGCGGCTCTCGCTACTAACAACGGCAGCACATGGAGTGAAGCTGCTCGCAAGTGGGCAGTCGAAACAGGTGTATGTGCCGGTGATGGTAAAGGCGGCTACAGCTGGCCTATGTATGTCACCCGTGAGCAGATGGTACAGTTCCTTTATAATCTGAACGAAAAGGTTATTAAGAACATCTCTGCTCCCGGTGTAGATAAAGAGGCGCTCGCCAAAGATGTAATCAAGACGATCGCCGATACTTTACAGGAGGTGTAAGTTATGAAAGATTGGATGGTAAGAGCGATTAAAACATTCATTCAGGCAGCAGGTTCTTTCGTGATTGCCGACATCGCAGTTATCAACAATGCCCTGCTCGACTGGAATACCGGTAAGCACGCACTGGCGACCTTGCTTGTTGGTGCTCTTGCGGCAGGTATTTGTGCGGCTTGGAATATCATAGATGAGCATCTGACCGCTAACAAATAAGTAAGGAGGTCAGCTCATGACCGACACAGATATTAAAAAGCTGGCCGAAGTGGATCAGCGGTCGAGGTCTAATGAACACAGATTGGATAACCTCGAAGACAATGTCGCTGATCTACGGAAGGAACAAAGTGCTATCTATCAACTTGCCGCTTCTGTTCAGGTGATTGCCGAGCAGACCAAGACGACAAGCGCAGACGTTAAGTTACTCAGCGCTAAAATTGATGAGCAAGGCAAAAAGATAGATAAGCAGGACAAAGATAGAGTAAGTGCAGAAAAAGCACTTGAGGACAAGATAGTTGCGGTTCAGAGCGCACCGGCAGTTGAGAAAGCGGATACTCTTGATAAGGTTAGAGTAGCTGTTATAACTGCGGTGTGTTCGGGTATAGCGACATTGATACTGGGTAAATTGCTTGGTATGTAATCTGAGATGTGTGGGTGTTATCTCAGGTTGTGATTAAGCAAATCAGGATTAGAAAATAATAAAGGCGGAGCGCATTTGCGCTCCGCCTACTTTATATGAGATGCATTGACATTCTATTTAGTTTGTGATAATATGTAACTAAATTAATTTCATTACATATATCTGAAATGAGGTGATACGTTATGACAGACTACAGGCAACTTTGTATAGACCTGTTTGGAACAGATGATGAAGATGAAATTCGCAAAATTGCCGCAGAAAAGAACGCTCGTAATGCCGGGCGAAAGAAAAAGTTTACTCAGCAAGATATCGATGACATGGCAGAGATGCGTTCTCGCGGAGTTACGCTTAAGGATATAGCTGTATCTTACGACACATCGAGACAGGTTATCAGCAGGTATCTCAATAACGCCCCCGAACCTGGATACACCATGCGTATGGTTTATATGTATAACGCCACGCCTTGTTCCGATATAGATGTCAATTTCCTCGACAGAAAAATTAGAGTTCGCAATTATACCGATGACCCCCTGCATCGAGCCTTTGGTGTGCTTACTGACCCTACATGGAATGATTTTGAGGACTTCCTTGAATACCGCTGTTTCCCTAATACTAGAGGCGATGCTAAGAGGCTTCTTAACCAACTGGGTGTCGATAGCTATGACCCATTACAAATAATCGAAAAGACACGCGGCAAAATAACTGACGATAACATGTGGATAAAGGTGAAATACTATGACCGTGGAAACATTTGATTTTAATCGTTTTTCAAGAATTCACACAGAGGAGCATTCCTCTAAAGGCGATCAGCCAAAATGGTATTTAGGTGGCAAATGGTATAAGGCTGATCAAATGGGATACGAATCCTTGGCTGAGGTCGTCATATCTCACTTATTGAAGAAATCCAATATTGCCGATTATGTGTTATATGAGCCTGTAATTATTAAACACTCCGACAATGAATCCGTTGGATGTGTAAGCAATAATTTCAAAGAACACCATGAGCAAATCATTCCCTTTGAGCGACTGCATCGAGTCTATAACGGAATTGGCTTAGCTAATGCTTTGGCAAAGTTCCCGACCGCGCAAGAAAAGATTATTTACACAGTACGCTTCATCGAGGGCATAGCCGGTCTAAAGAACGTCAGTCAGTATATTACAACTATACTTGAATTAGATGCATTCTTTTTGAACGAAGATAGACATACGAATAACCTGGCCGTCATAAGAGACGAAGAAACTCATACTTTTCGCTTCTGCCCCATATTCGATAATGGACTTGCATTACTCTCTGATATTCGCGACTATCCTCTTTCAGGCGATATATATGAAAGTATAAACAACGTAAAAGCTAAACCATTCGATATGAGCTTCGACGAACAATTAATTGCTGCCGAGCAGCTTTATGGCTGTTGCGTGGAATTTAGTTTCACAAAACACGATGTCAACTCCATAATCTCAGAGATTCGTGATGTTTATGACGAACATCTTCTTAACCGCGTGGAGAGTATAATATACGAACAAATGAGAAAATATCCGATATATTTTAAAAAATAAAAACAGGCGGAGCGCATTTGCGCTCCGCCTTTCTGTCAACATTTTATAACATCAAAACGTTAAAAGCAGGTTGTACATCATGCATAATATAACTTCCTTTTAGCGCTTTGGATTAGTTAATTTGCCTATCTTGGTTCGGGTGTGCTGCGTTTTAAGATGTTAAAAGTACACCGACCTCACTGGGTGTAGTTTTAACATCTTAAAACACGACCCCAGAACGGTTGTAACTTCCATCTTTTGTTTTATGCCGGTTGTTTTTGGATAATTTCCGGCTTTTCTCCTATAAATCGATAATAAATGTGTATTGTCTGTCGATAAGGTATCTTCCCTCGAGCTGACACTTTTGTTCCCTCAGGATACACCTTTGGCTCAACAACAATTTTGTCAATGAACATTCTGAGCACTTCACTTGTTAATACGTCTACATGATCTACCTCGTCGGCTAATGAGAAAAATCTCTTATAATCCGCTTCTATGTCCTCTGCCTCTTTAAGTTTTTGGCTTAAGTCTTCCATGCTTGACAGCAGCACTTCTGTCTCATCACGATACTTATCCAAAAGCCTTTGACCTCTGTCTTTGGGGAGAGTTCCTGCGCACATATCTTCATATATGCGTATTGTCATTTGATCAATTGTATTAAGCCGTTGCTCAGATTCTTCGATTTTTTGTTCTGCCGTTGCTTTAATATTGTTTTCCCTAAACGTTTTTACCGCATCGTGCACAATTTCGCGTTTTTGTTCATCAGTCATTGTTAAGAGTTCATTTAACTCTTTTCGTATAACTTCCATTAGAACATCATACTTGATTCTTGCTCCACCGTTACACTGATGTCGGCTTCGTTTAGGAATATTAAGGCACGTCAAATACCAGTATTTATTCTTTTCTCCTTTGTAGACTGTCCCTCCGCTGCATAGCGGGGCTCCGCACGTTGCACAGTATACCAACCCGGCGAACTCATTACGTCTTACATTAGCTATTTTCTCGTAGGCTTCTCGGCGTCTACCTAAGTTCTTTAATGCCGTATCGAACTCTTCTTGAGTTACAAGCGGTTCGTGGGTATTTAAGGTAACACGCCATTCTTCCCTTGGGAGTTGTCGCTTTGCGTCTGACTTTGGGCTTACCTTCTTACTCCTGCCAAGAGCTGTATGACCGAGATAGACTTCATTAACCAATATCCGTTTAACGGTCGTGTTATTCCAGTCATCACTCATGTAGTCGGCATTCCCCGAGCGCCGTCCCTCGATTTTAAGAACCCTATACTTCAAAGGTGGGTATACCCCATCGTTAGACAGTGCCTCTGCTATGCGCCATGTGGAATAGCCTTGTGCAGCCATGTGAAATATCCTTTGTACGACAGGTGCTGTTTCATCATTAGGGATGAGCTTATGATTATCGTCCGCATCCTTTTTGTATCCATATGGGGCTCTAAAGCAATATTCTCCATGATCCATCATCGCGTGGAGTGCCGTCTTCACCTTCTTTGAAGAGTCTCTAAGGTAAACATCGTTTATGGCAAATTGAAACGGAGCTAACAGATTATCTTGCTCAGAGTCGAAATTGTCATACACCGCAATGTACTGGATACCTCTTTCGGGGAAGTACCTTTCTGCATAATAGCTTGATTCGCTCATGTCCCTGCCCAGTCGAGAAAGGTCTTTCGTGATAACCATATCCACCTCATTCTCTGTTTCGAGCGCTCTGATCATCGCCTGAAACCCTGGTCGTTTAAAATTACCGCCTGAGTAGTCATCATCAACGAATTCCTGGGCTATTGCTATTCTATTCTTTTTACAGTAGTCTTCGAGAATTTTTCGCTGGTTGGTTATACTTCCTGATTCGCCTTGTTTTTTATCTTCGTTTGATAGCCGCAAGTAAATATAGGCAACTCTTGTTCTTATTTTTCTTTGGTTCGTTGCCAAACTTAAGCCCTCCTTTTTTGCGGCACACCTGAACCGATTTTAATTATATCATTTGTTGGTTCACGTGTCAAAGAGCCATCTTCTTGCGCCAAATATAAAATACACCTTTTAACTACATCCTGAGCATATTCTTTCCCGATGTAGTTTCTATTAACGCTTATCGTCCCGTTGTCAATTTTATACTCTCTCATCTTGGTATACATTGTTATCGCCTCCTGACGAAATTGTAACCACTTAAATATGTATTTATAAAAAATAGAGGGCGCAAAGCGCCCTCATAATAATTCTATGTACAATTGCTCTTTTAACTCTTCAATACTTTTGTCTATCTCCTCTTTCCTGATAACGTCTGCATCTTTATTAAGCCACTTATCCTTAAAATACTTGGCATCTGTCTGATAGGTTTCCTCTCCGGTGTCTCCGGACTGATACCAGTCCAAACTATGCAGCAAACAAAACATATCCCAGCACAGCTCAGACAGCTGCTTATCATCGAATGGATTGATCTTGCGAGCTTCTTTCGCCTTAGAGAATCCATGCTCGCCGTAATCCGGCGACATCCAATTGAACATCTCTTGGCAGGCTCTATCGTTCGTGTAGTTAAATGCTCCTCCGCTCACTATTCTTTGCCCTCCTTTGCTTGTTTTCGTCTCAGCACTAACTCTTTCGCTCGCTGAGAGTATTCAGCTCGTTGCTCCTCTGTGAGGGTACGCTTAAGGTAAGGATTTTTACCAAGTCGGAACTCATGCAGCTGGCAGTTACACGCAGGGCATTGCTTCACTTCCCAGTTACTACGACCGCAGCATTCAAAACAAAATTGTTTTATAGCTTTTATCGGAGACGTTATCTTTTCATCTCCGGACATTATCCATCGCTCCTATCGGTCGAGCCGAAACCACCATTACGTTCAGCAGTCGTAGTGTCATCCTCTGTAACACCAAACGGCAAGAATATACCCTGCATAAACTTTTGACCGTACTCAATTTCAACCTGGTTTTTTGAGCACACCTTTGCCATGATATGCCCTTCGTTATCCGAGTGATAATAATCGGCATCAATAATTCCAACGGTATTTGCTAACGACATGCCGTGCTTAAATCCCAACCCACTGCGAGGAGCACACATGAGCAGCCAACCATCAGCGATTCTTACTCTGATGCCCGTAGGCACCACGATAGGCACTCCCGGAGCAACTGTGAAGCCCACGGGCGCATGAAAGTCGTATCCTGCCGAACCCGATGTTGCGCGAGTTGGCAACTCAATATCTTCCCACGATTGCTTTATTTCCTCATCAGTCCAATCGCTGGGCAACAGAGGCTTTATCGCTTTGTAGTATTCATCAAAGCTTACCTTTTCAAATTTCGCTACTGTATTCATATAAGTCCTCCGATTTATCTCCTTTTAGCTTTGTGCATAATATAGTTCGCAATGACAGAACCCAGGCTCTCCTCTGTCTATCTGTTCGCGGAACTCTTTGCACATACACTTTGTATCCTTGGTTTTCTCTATCACACACGGACAGTGTCCGTTATTAGCCTTCAGCTTTGCTCTGACTTCTTTTACATACTCAGCATCAGGATTGAGTGAAACTTTCATATAATCTCCTATAGTTTAAGCGGCCTTGTTAGGCCGCTTATTTTTTTTAGCATATTCTTTTTGCAAACTGGTTATCAGATGCCAGCTCTACACCGAGCACTTCGTCATATCGATGAGGTTTATTCGGAATATATCTTCCGAACTTTACGATAATATTCCCATAGAATTTTAGCAGTTCAATTTCAGTAACGATTTCATCCGGATAATAGCCCGTATATATCACCACATCGTCATTACACTTGTATTCATTACGTAGTGCAGCGAGTAACCCACACAATTCGGAGAACTGCTCAAAAGGCTCAAGTCCGCCAATAACTATCGCACTGGTAATGCTGTTGTTCAGATACCGCCTGCAAATATCCGAATCCTCAACGAATATCGGTTCTGCTTTACGCCACTCATCATTCTGACATATCGACAGTGGGATACCCGCTTCAACGCAGCACTTGCCGCCACAAAAGGCGGTTCCAATGAACATTGAGGGGACTTTGTAGTTGACGAAATCTTCATCTATAATTGTTTTTAACAGCACAATTACAGCTCCTCCATGGCGTTCAGATCAAACCAGTCTCTCATACCGAACTCTTCTTTGCGTTCTTTAGAATAGGTCTTCTCAGCCGTTATGAAACCGACTATTCGCTGGTAACTGGTGACTTTTGGCCCGCCGCACACTGGGCACACGTCTCCGTAAAAACCGTGATTATGCTCACAGGCGCTTATCCTTGTATTAAACGCAAAATAGGTCACTCCTGAGTCTGCTACGTAATTCAGCATCTCCCACGCAGTATCGAAATCCTTAAATGGGGCGTCAATATTTATGTGCGCTATGCTGCCGCCCGAACAGGCATCGTCGAGTATCGCAGACAGCCTTACCTTCTCCTGAATGGAAGTCTTTACTCCGAGAGGAACCCATTGATTGCCGTAAAGAGGCAGCTCATACTCCTCATTAGGGAAAAACAACTTGTCCTTCTGCATAAGAATACTGGCCGCACGCTCTCCCGGTATCTGTTCTATGTTGATCATGTAGTCTTTGTCTGCCGCAAATTCATTCTTAACCTCGTGGATCGTTGACAGAATTCGTTTTGCAAATTCAATGCCTTCATCTGTGTAATATGTATATCCCAACTGGTCTTTATATGTGAGTCCGTACTTTTGCAGAGCCTCGTAAATACCGATTATGCCAATTGTGTTGTACTGAGACCGCATATTAAGGATACCAAGAGAGTAATTGGGCAGAAGACCTTTTTCAACGTTTCGCTTAATTATATGACGCACACAATCAAGTGCTTTCAGGCAAAGTACCACTCTGTCTTTGAGCTTGTCAAAGTATTCGTCGGGAGTATTCTCATACGCCAACCTTGCGAGATTGATGGTATTGACCTTCACGCTGCCAACCTCAAGCGCTGTGCCACCGATGGAATTAAAATCAAGTTGTCCATTACTTTCGTAAGGCTTGGACTATTTCTTATACACATAATGTGCATACCTACATTTCCACTGGCGTATCAATAGCCAGCGTACTCCTCTTGGCGAGGATAGTCTCTACAGACTGAGAGTTCGCTCTTCCTCTAAAATTACGAATAGGATATTTAATATTCTCAGAATAGTGGTTTCGTCCAGCATTTATAGCTTTTATTGAAGAAGTATCCACTCCAAAATACTTTGCAATTTCTGAACAGGTGCAAATGCTGTTCTTTAACAAATAAACAATCTTATCGAAATCTTCATCGCAGATATGATATTTGCTTGTTTTAATAATTGGGTATTCGATACCATCTTTGCGATGCGTTGCCCCTCTGTTGATCGCCGTAACCAGTTGTTGACTAACACCATATTTAAGCTGAATTTCTTTTTGAGAATATTGCCTGCTTAAAAGATCGTCTATTATACTATCAACCAATTCTTGCGAATATACGGAATTGTGGTGCTCTTCCCCGTATCGATGAGGAGGTTCTTCTCCGCCAGACATTATGTTGTAACCATTTGGGACAAGAGAATTATACAGTTTAATATACTCTCTTTCCTTCTCGTTATAATCTTCGAACCAACCGATAACAGAGAATGTAAAATTTTCGATTCCTCTTTCCCGCAAAGCATCATATAAGGGGACTTTCCCTTTACCTAAATTCGTTTTTGCATGTGATTTGTGAGATACCCATCTGTGCATAGGATCGTTTGATTGACCAATATAGCACTTATTATTCAAGTTATTCGTAATCTTATAGATTGCTTTTTTCACGAAGTCTCCTTCCACGAGATTGGCATATCCACTCGGTTCAATGGACTTAGCTTTCCTCGTTAGCATGTTTTTACTGCATACCCCTACCGATTCGTAGGAAAATAGGTAATCGGGCATTTATGTTTACCCCAGTTCTTTGATATTTGACTTAAGCCTACAGCAGTTGCTCAAACTATTAATGTCGTCGCTAATGAAGAAGTTACTGTCAGCCCACTTCATATTGTGAGCACAGCACCACTTGGCAAACTTCTCATCGACAAACTTGCCATCCTTGCGAAGAAGCGCGAATGACATTACCGGGAATGTCATCATATTCTGTTCTCTTATGCGGCTGAGCACCTGCATGAACTTCTTTTGGTACTCCAAAATCTCATCTATTTGATCGATTATAAATGTACCGTCCGGGAATTCTTTGCCGCCAAACAGCGCTTCAAGATACGATTTGTCGAAGATGGTGAAGTTAGTGAATGCTGACTGTATGCCGCCCCTGAGGAACGGCTGATTGAGCTTATAGATTATCCGTTGGAACTCTTGATCTCTATAATAATCGGGGTCTCGCTGGCAGTAACCGCTTTTAACGTCCTTCATCCAAAAGTAATATGAGTAGACAAGGAAGCTCGGTACACCAACTGCGCCTGAAGTTCTATTACAGCACCACGATATAAACTCCGCGACAAAATCAGTGTAAGTAATAAGGTGTTGAGGCGGCTGTGAGTTGAAGTTCTCGATAAAATACAGTCCTCTATTCACTAGTTCCTCGATGTCATACGCAAAACAATATGGTTTATATGTGGTGTTGTAGGCATCATGCATATAAAAGTGCCCGTCCCATTCTCCTGTAAGCCACTCAACAGCGGTCTGATACCCATACTTCTTATTGATTTCGTAGAATATCTTATTAAAGCCGAGCAGCTTTGAATGAGGCTTACTCATTTCATTTTCCAAAGAAACTATATCCTTATGTCCGACATTTGCATTGCCGTCTATGCTGGCATCGGCTACTGTACACTTGTCTACGAAGTTATCGATGAAATCTGTGTAGCTAAGCTGTTCATCAGAAAAGCCATTCAGCTTTGCGAGGGTATCTCCACCCTCATTTTTAAGTCGGTTGAATATGGTTGTAAAGTTCCTATCAAGTTTTACGCTTATATCTATATTGCTCACCCCTTACATTCATTAATCCATCTGTTTGCATCTGCGAAGCTCATCAGCTCTCCGTCTACGGACAGAACGGGTACATGACTAATCCCCAGTTCTACCATCTCATCGACCTGGTTATTCTCTATGTACTCAATTCCTTTCGCTTCAAGCTTTTTCTTTAAGATTGAGCACTTCGGACATCCGGTTGAATACAATACTATCTTCACTCTTTTTCCTCGCTTCCAAATACCTCTAAGTCTAATGCGTAATCTAATATCATGTTGTATGCATCTCGCCAATTGCTCACTCTGTTTATACCGTAAGCTTCGGCATCAAACTTTCTGTTATGTGGGGCATCCATTAATATCTTCAAGCCATCGCAGCCTTTAAGGTTGTGTACCCCGTCGTCTACTCGCACATCTCCTCTAATCATTTTCTTGTTGTAAGCAACGATAACATCTGTTCTACGTATATAAGGGAAATATCTGAGAAGCACCTTCTCCATTTTAGTTTTGTATGTTTCGTGGTTGGTCGCCGTTACGATATATACCTTATGCTCACGTTCAATGAGCCGCCTGAGATAGTAGACCGCGTCCTCACGCGGTCGTACTCTATCCCAAAGCGCCTCATCTTTTAGCGGCGCATATACTTCTTCCTTTGTGAGCTCGGGAAATGCTTTCTGAATTTCCCAACTCGTCAGATCTTCGACGCGAACATTGGTTCCATATCGCTCGTTGAGCATACCGATCCATGCTTCGGCCAAATACTCGATCGTATCATCTGCATCAACGAGGATTGTTAGCTCTCTCAAATATTGTCGAGCTCCCTAGTTGCGATTTTAAAGAACTTTACTACTTCCTCAGGCTCAAGCCTGCTCATAGCGCACTGGACAAAATCCTTGGCAGCAATCAGCATCGAAGTGTACTTCTCCTCTGTCATCTCTCCGGTGATCCACTTAGTGATGTCCTCTACCGTTTCCTTGAGTTCTGCCAGCGATCCGGAGTTATCTATCTCGAAGTCGCACTCCATATCGTCGAGCGCATGTTCAGACTTATGAGCCTTAGCTTTGTCCGTGAGAGGACTATCAAAGCCGTCCCTATTTACGCGGATATGGTATACCTCGTAGCCGTCTTCCCACCAGTTGTCTATTTCGTTCGGGAAGCGGCAGTCGTCGATTATCACATAGTCCCACTCGTCCTTGAAGAAATCCATCATGCCAAGCAAGAACTCTACCCAGTAATCAGGGTCACGCTTCCTAACGATATCCGTACCTACATACTGCAGCAGCGCACGGCCTGCATCGTCCTTATTACCATCCCAGCCAAAGAACGTCTTACAGACATACTTGACGAGACCTGCATTGCTCGCGACAAGAACTCTCTCATCCTTAGCTTCAAGATAGTTTTTCATAAGATTAGCTGTGGTGGTTTTACCGTGCTGAGCTTTACCTGAAATGCAAATAACTTTTTTCATATGTATTATTCTCCTATAATTAATTCTTTGGCGTAAGGGAGCGTCTTGATCCATGCGCAGAACTCATTCCACTCAGATAAGCGGTGGTCTTTGCGTGCATGGTAAATATTTTTCAGAACCGCATAATTGGCCTGCCATGTATAACGGATGTTATATCCTTGCGGAAGTGTCTGTCGGATCATTCTGAAATATTCAAAGTCTTTAGTTTCGAGATATTTGTTGCGCCAGCAATTTAATATTTCGACGATGTTAGCCAGCGCTTTTTCTTCGTCTGCGTTATGCTCGATGGTGAAGTCAGCAAGTTCGAATGGCTTACTAACACCCTTGTGCATAAAGCTGCATGAGTTGCGTACTGTCCCGACCTTATAAGTGTCATGTTCTGCTATCCAATACATTGGCGCTGTTATGTCGCAAGTCACGTTAATCATCCTCAGGAACTTGCCATGATCGCTGCCCGCATTAGCAAGTGTTTTTGCGAGTTGAAGGTCATTGGGGCCGAGAGTGTTGTCCGGCAAACTGAGACTATCAGATCTGCTCCAACTGTTCTTGGCGTTACGGGCAGCATAGACTGCTCTTACGATGTTATCTACATGCACATTTTCAATTTTCAGCAATAAACTCTCATCCTTTCAGTCTAAAACGCATATAAATCAGTAATTGCTCCTGAACACATTTTCGTATCCTGTACCTGTGAACCACAGAAAACATGGGTCGAGCTCTCTCGTAACTTCTGCGCCTTGCTTTTCCATGCTCCAGCGCGTCATTACATCCTGCGCAATAGAATATAAGTTATCCCACACCGGGAAGTTGCTTGAATAGCCATGAAACTGGCCGGGCTGTGAAAGCACTCCGATTATAGTGTCGGGAAACCTGTCGTCATCTACACGATTAAGAACGCACCATACCACCTGTTGCTGGTTCAACAGTTCGCAGCCTCGTGCTTCGCCATATAGTACTTGCGCCATCGCTATAACATCCTTATCTGTGTAATACATTTTATATTCTGGCGTGGGTGTCGGTTCAGGAGTTGAAGTTACAGTTGGTGTCTCCGTCGGAGCTGGCGTGGGTGTGACAGTCGGAGTAGCTGTCGGCTCGGCTGAGGTTTCTGTGGGTTTTATAAATAAGCCGCCGAAAAATACTCCAAGCAACAACAGTGCAAATAATATCAGTACAATTTTTTCGTTTCTATTCATTATATCCTTTCCGGCTTTCAGCCTTTCATGTAGTCAGTTCTCTGTCCCGACCACCTCCTTCTCTAATGAATCAATGTATTTCTCAATTTCCGTTGTATCAAACGCTTCTTCCTCTTGGGGTTCTGCTGTTGCGTAAGTAACAGCAGTTCCTGTCTCACCCCAATTTGTTGTTGGGTGTACTCTATTTATCCTGTCAATCAGTTCATCAAAATCCTCAAGTGTAAATCTGAAGTCACGATCGTATGTCCATCCTGCAGCATCCGATAATGTATACTCGTTCACGAATATATACTCATCCGCATTCGTTGTCACATAGTTAACTGGCATTTGATTCACCGCTTTCTGCAAGGACAACATCGGAAACACGAATAAACGGGTCTATTACACACGCGCGTGTAACTCTGTCAAAACAAGCACAGCAAAGTTTCAGGTCTACTTCTTCCCCATCATGTACACTTCCATATCCGATTTTCTTTGATATTGCGAAGTCCGACATAATATCAAACTCGTCCATTTCTTTGCCGCAGAAATTACATTTTATATTCAAGTATATTCTCCTTATGTATTAAGCTCATTACCCCAGCAGTCCCATCCCGATCGTTCCTGCCGAGCATACAGCTCAAGCTTTCTTGCATTGGGATACAGACGCTGCATTATTTCAAATGATATCTCAGGCTTTTGGCTGTGTCGTCTTGCCTTTTCTCGGAACACCGTATGTATCTTTCCACGCTCACCTGTTGCGACAGGCGGCAATCTACCCTTATACATGTACAGCAAATACTCATGACCGAACCTGACTGTAAACGCTGCGGGAATACCGGTCACTTTATCCCAAACCATACGTGCATGAAGTTTATAACCGAGTTCTTCCGCTATGCGCTGGGCATCAAAAAGATATTTATCAATTGTCCATAAAAAAAGCACGGAGTTTTCTCCGCACAATTCAGATGCTGTTTTTAGATGCTCCTTTATCTCATCAAGCGAACATGTGGGATACTCCAATTGAGTACCACTGCTATTAGGTCTAACGCTTTTTTTGCCGCCCTTCGATTGCTTCCACGGCGGGTCGGCGCAGATGAGATCATACTGGTTGTCTGTATTATAAATATCCACAATCATGCTTCGTTACCCCATCTATCCCAACCTTCAAACTCCTGGCGTGCAAACAATTCAATACGGGGTTCGTAACTAACCGTCTCTATCATCTCTCTCATTTTAATCGGTTTCCTGCTATGTACTGTTTTAGGTTCATAAAATCCGGTAGTGCCTTGGCAGCGCCGCCCCTCATTATCAAGTTTGTATGGCAGACGCTTTTTTGTTGTTCCAAACAAGCAGTGTTCGGTAATTCCTCGGTAATATTGCCCAAGACCTATACGATCCTTTGTCCATGTAATCGTTGTTATATATTCAAATCCCCATGCCTTAAGACAATCAAGACCGTCTTGCAAATGGTTATTCGTGACCCACATGTATATGTGACATCCATCTTGGTCGACCAAACGCGGTACTGGCAACAACATTATTTCGTCTGTCTTCATTAAGCTGTAGTGCTTATCTGCGCCTCGCTTAATCTTCCCTCCGCCGGTTTCATTCCACGGAGGGTCTAAATAAATAGTTTTGTATTTTTTGTCTGTATTATAAATATCTACAACTATTCAAACCGCCTCCTATGCATATAGGTGTTCATAATCGTTAAGTATGTAATACCCTCTGTCTCTCCGAAATTTCTTGCAGACTATAACATCATCCTTTTTTATCGGGTCTTTGTCATATTCTCTGTTGTAAACTGTGAATTTCCCGTCTTTGCCCGAACCGAGCGATTGAGTAAGTATATTATATCCAAACCGTCTGCCAGCTCTGCTCGTCACAGGGAAGACATTCTTCACAAATAACTTTCGTCTGTCTTCTTCTTTACCGGACACATATCCTGCGTAACCCATAATATCGTTGAAATTCCTCGACTTCATTACAATACTTAGGTCTTCCAGTTTAGCTGCCTTTATTACATCCTCACAGTCTCTGCAGATTGGCATAACATCGAGTAACGTATAGTTTTTTGACTCTTTGCCTGCTTTAGTTGTGCCCACTGCATGTTTTATAACAGCTGGCTCAAACGGCGTCCCATCTATGATAGATCGCTTAATTTGTTTTGCCTTACCCCTTTTAAACCACTCATAAAACAGTTCAACTATTCTCAGCAATTCTCTCTGGTTGCCAAACCCCGAAAAGAAATCAAGTTTTATAAGTATATCAAGTTGGCGCGTATTCAAGCTTGTGCACTCGTCGATATCCCTCAGCACATCTACAAAGTATGTATAGGTTTTCCCGTGAGACAAATCATACAGTTCGTCAGCAATGTCGGCATTCATGTACTTTACAGCAGTGAGTCCTTTAGCTATGATATTGCGCTCTTTGTCAAAAAAGTATTTACCCCTTGACAGCCCCCATTTAGGCGATGTCACTCTAATTCCTACTTTATTGGCATACCCTGTTATGCTTGCCGTCTTTTCGAGATTGTCTCCAAATATATTTAATGCCGCCGTTAAAAACTCTAGTGGGTGGTAGTATCTGAGATAGCCGCATATGTAACCAATCGCGGAGTAAGGGTCACTATGGTTCCAACTAAAGCTGTATGCCGAAGCGTCCAGTATAATTTGCAAGAAAGGTTTTATGATTTCCTCACATCGAACTTCAGTCATATCATATTTTTTTGAACAGAACTCCACAAATCTGTGTTCAATCTCTGGCAACAGTGTCTCTGTCCCTTTCTTCTTGGCTATAGCTCGCCTAACAAGATCTGATTCAGCTGCAGAATACCCGCAAAACTTCACGAGAAATTGCATTATTGTTTCCTGCATTGCAATACGACCAGCCTCGGGCATCAAGAATTCATTTAAAGCCTCAAAACCATTATCATATAGCTCGCCTTGAGCTACGCTATCACGAAAGCTGGCGCAAGCCGGGCGGATTAATCCATTACCAAATGAAAGCCATTTCAATGTGGAGAAGTTGGGAGTTCTTGCTCTTGCTATTTCCAATGTTCTGTCCGACATGAATTGCTTGAGAAAATGCTGCGCACTGTTCGATTCCCATTGAAAGATCAGTGTGGTATCATCTCTGATACTTCGCCATACAGCTGGGTCTTCCATATCTGTATTGTCAGGCGTTAGCCGCTCGATACCGAGCATTTTACACGTATCATTGATAACGCCTATGTTATCAAGCCCAAGTATGTCCATTTTCACATACATCAAATCATCCAGCTCTTTCATGTTTATCATGGACACCGGATAGTCTGATGTTGAAATCGAACATAACCCAATCATTTGGTCAATGGGGAGATCGCTAATTAACACTCCGCTGGGATGAGTTCCGACCGACACTATAGTACCATTTACTATATCAACGTACTTAAAAACATCGGGGTGGTTCTTCCTCGCAAGTTCTTCATTAGTTTCGGCTATCTTGCAAATTTCATCCGCAATTTTTATATGGTTTACTCTTTCGTCGTCTTTGTAGAGAGCTCGGCATACATCCCTTATGGCACCTTTAAGTGCTATGGTATTAAATGTGATTATTTCAGCCGAATTGATGTTAGGAAGATTCAACCTGTCTTTTAGCAAGAACCTTTTAACGACTTCACGATCCTTACCTGAGTAGTCCGTATCAATATCAGCATTGGTAACACGCGCCGGGTTCATAAATCGGAAGAAGTTGAGGTCGAACCTCATGCTGTCCATTTGAGTTATTCCAAGCAAATACGCTATCATGCTGCCGGAAACTGACCCTCGTCCATATCCGCACTGAATACCATGCGTTCTTTCCCACTCGCGGAGATAGGTCTGAAGCAGCATAAAATCAATCGACTTAGTTGTTTTATAAACTTCAAGTTCTTTTTCAACGACACTTTCCAACTCTTCGCGGCTATGATTTTTAAGCGCATAAGGGTGATTGTCAATGGCCTCGCTAATCTTCTGAACAAATGTCTCTTCGGGGTTTGTATAAATGTGAGGATATTTGGTTCCACGGTCTAGCTCAAACGGCTCAACCATATCCGCCAGCAGGTTTGTGTTTTCAATAGCCTGCATATACTCGGCTTCCGGTAACGAACCCTGCGCTTGATAGGCTGCGACCAACCCGTCGTAAGTTTTGAACTTCAAGTCCCAACGCTCCTCGCCATCAAACGTAATGTTTTTGGACGCCTGTAAGATACTTCTTCCTTTTTCATGTTCTGTATTGAGGACGTGCGTATCAGTTCCTGCAATCAAAGGTACGCCGGTGCTCTTGCTAAGCAACAGTAGTTTTTCGTTGTAATTGACCTGCTTCTCATCCATGTGGTGTCCGACTTCTAAAAAGCAACGATGCTTATTTCGCTCAAGGAAGTCCAGATAATACTGCTGAACCTGTTCGTCACCTTTCCCGAGAACGCCACCTATACAAGCCGTGGTGATGATAATGTTGTCAGATGTCGCAAACAGTTCATTGAACGTGATTCGTGGAACATAGTAAAAGTGGTTGTCGGTTCTGCAGAAACTCTTAGACACAAGGCTGTTGAGTTCTAAGAACCCCTCGTAGTTCTTCGCAAGCAAGACACAGTGGTAGTTGTCTCTGATTTTTTCGTCCAATGTGGTGGTGAGGTATGCTTCAACAGAATGCACATATTTGAGACCGTTCGCTTCAATAGCTTGTTTCTTATGCCACCACTCCATGACACTACCGTGTTCGCTAAAAGCCAGCGCTGTCATACCGCACTTTTGGGCTGCATCAACATAATCTTGAAACTTGGTTACACTATCGATATTTGTAACGGCATTGCTCAAATCCGAGTGGAGATGATAGCAAAAATAATTACGCACTGTTGACATTCCTTTCTACCGGAGTGCTAATGGCACGCTCAAAGTCCCATCCGAATACAAAAATCCGTGCCCTTAGCGTTCCGTATTTAATTCCGCTCTCCTCCGACCACTTTTTGAGATTTTGCGTTTTCCCACCATATGTAAACAAAAGTGAATTTCTACGGTTATCAGACTGAGCCGACTTACTAATCCATTCGCAATTTTCTGGGCAATAGCCTCCATTCACATCTTTTCGCTCCAGAGTAAACTCGTCCGTATAGCCATTTTCTATAGCCCATTGCTTAAATGGAATATAACTATTCCATTTTTCACAAACCGAAATGCCACGACCGCCATAATCCTTATAGGCTATTCTGTTAGGATTGCTGCATCTGCTAATCATTCCACACCAGATAGCGTATAACCTCGTTTTGCTTTCGCCATGAATTCGACGCATGACACCAATGTTATTTCGACTGCTATTACACCCACATGAGGTTGTGCGCAGACCTTTAAGGCTTTGCGCACAAACCGTGACGGTGTTTCCGCAGTCACATTTGCATTTCCAGTACGCTTTGGGTTGGTCGCTCGGTGTTTTATGTGTATGGTCATATCCCAAGACTGTCAACCTGCCGAACTTGCGTCCTGTCAAATCGTCTCTTACCGCCATAACAGCCTCCCTTCGTATAATTTTCTCCATATTTCTTCTCCTGCATCTACAGGACTATCCTTATTGCCTATCAAACCTTTAGTGTCTTTAACATATTCCACCTTAACGAATCGCTTAAGCTTTCGGATATTTTGATCGTCAGTTATTTTCACATCTTTATCAAGGGCAAAAACCACCCTGCAGCCAAGCTTTATAAGTATTTTCATTTGTTCAGGACTAAGGTGTGAGGTTAAAACCGCACCGCAGTTATCAAAACCCCACACGTCAGCCTGCATTACAGACTTAGCCCCCTCGAAAAGAATCACTTCGCCTTTTTCTCTAATGCTTTCCATATTGTCTGACACCCCATAGATGGTGGACTGGACGCCCAAAGGGTAGAAATATGTATATTTTCGCAGTTTTCGTTCCTTAAAGTCAGGAAAGAGTGTTCTGCCGTGGATATTTATGATATCTCCGTTTATATTCTTGATCGGGTAGACTATTCTATTAGACACTGCGTCATAAGCAACCTGATATTTCTCCATAACTTCAGGTGTTATGCCCTCTGCTTCCCAAACTGCAAGCTTGTCCGCACGCTTTTCGTACTTTTCCATACAGTCAGGCGGTAAAATCACCGATTTTTCAATTTTCTGATGGTTTTTCGGTGGCTTAAATCGTTTTGCCACTGCTGTGGCGGGCAGCTTCTGTCTTTGAGTTATTTCTCCTGTTACTCCGGCATATGTTTTGAGGATATCGAGCGCTTTGGGGAAGCTGCATTTAAAATAGCACTGGATAAAACTTAACACATTCCCGCCTTTGCCCGAAGAGAAGTCATAAAATTGCTGGGTTTCTCTCCGAACCGAGAAAGACGGTGTCTTTTCCTCTTTTAAAGGGGAAAGAGCCCAATACTCATCGTTCTTCTCCTCAAAATCCGTAAACTGCGATATGTAATCTAATATATCCACCGATTCTACGAGCTCAGATATCTCCAAAACACTATTCACCTCACTCTAAAACGGTGTATAAACTGCATGCTGTTTCGCCTGTTCGTATGATACGAGATTGCCCTGGAAATTCAAATCTATGTACTCATCGTCGGTCATTTGAGCACCGTTTCTATTAAGAATAACTCTCAGTTTTTTATTACCACAATCAGCACCATCCAATGCTATCTCATCCGGAGTTTTGTCAGTAATGATTGCTATAGTAGAGGCATTTCTTCCGATTTTTGCACTATCAGCCACTCTGCCAGCAGAGTTTAACTGCGCTGCACCTATACCCGCTATACCCATTTCGCCGCAGACCTTATTTTTAATGCAGTCAACAAACCTACCCAATTCCTGATAAGAGTCAAAAGCATCTCCACTACCGCTGGACTTGAAATAGTCAACGATGAGAACATCAAGTCCTTGAGTATGCCTTACCTTCTTGACTGCCGTATAAATGGTCTGCATATCAAACATCGGTATGTACAAATGTGTGAACTTTCGTGTTTTAAGCCATGCAATAGCTTCCTCTATCTTAATAGACTCTTCTTCGGAGTACGAACCGTTCTTAACTCTGCCAAAAGGTATTGCAGTCAAGTGTGACACCAAACGAGTGGTAAACATCCGAGTATTAAGCTCGCTGTCTATATACAAAACGGCCAAATCTTTTTTCATAAGATCCACCGCCTCGTTCAGAAGCATCATACTCTTACCTTGCTTAGCTTCAGCTGCAAATATGAATAGCTCCCCCGGTTCTATAGTCGCATATTTGTTAAGCTCCGGGAACTTAAACGGGATACCTGAGACATCTTCTCCTTGTCGAGAAACTATCTCCGCCCAAATGTCATCGATTATATCTTTGAACTGAGGAACCTCGCTCGTGCTGGCAAAGTCCATCATCACATCGTCAATTGCAGTGTAGATTTTCTGTTCGACATCCTTCATCCCCATGTCTCCACACATCTTCTGACAGCTTTGAAGCATTTCAAACATGTCTCTACGAAACGCTGCATCGACCACATTGGATACGAGCAGCTTGTACTCTTCCAATGTATCACGGGCAATTCCTGCGCTCGCATCAATGAACTCATTAATACTCTCAGCTGTTAGTGCCGACGGATAACTTCGCGTTGCTTCATCAGAGTTCAACGCCTCAAGGATATTGAACGCATCTATACACATGATATCCTTACGAGTCAGAATTGATATCGCAAGATACATATATCTGTTACAGGGGTCCGAAAAATGCTGAGGAAGTAAATCCTCTGAATAATAAGCGAAGTCAGGATGTCTAAAAAGCGTAGCAATTATACCGGACTCGCTCTCAATGCACGTTATATCTGATGCCCTAATTCTTATCACCCCTCGTTTGTCTGATAGTATTCACATGCCGCATTCTTCCCGCATAAATACCTACATCTGAAGAACTCTAAGCTAGGATGCCAACTTTCATTACTGGCGATTTTCTCAGGCTGTTCTCCGAACTTCTGCAAAATCGTATCATACTTATCTTTACTAAACGGCTCTGAGATAATCGTCCCCGTTCTGAAGCAATTGAACTCTAAAAGGTCAGGAAATTTTCCATAGAGCTCGTACACCGGTTTGCAATACAAATACAGCTGCTCATAATACTTATCCAGCTCTTTATCGCTCAACGTCGGCTTCTTCCTATTAGACCTGGGCTTTAATGCCCTGGATTTATGATCGCCAAGAATCAGCAAGTCATTGTCCTGTCGTATATAATCTATAAAACCTGTGAACTTATAACCGTTGAGCTCAAAATCTACCGGGAGTTCTACCGCCACTGTATTCTTAGGAGATAGAGGGCAATTTCTCAGATAATCATATCCGCTGCTGAAATAGTTTGCGAACACCTTATCGTTCGGAGCCTTGCCCTCCACCTCATTCTGAAAGTTCAGGATGTAGTGTTGCGCCAGCTCATCTTTTTGCAGTTCTCTGTTTAAATAAGATGCAAGAATTGCGTGGACGAAGCTGCCAAAAGACGCAAAAAAACTGCGTTCTTCCGGATAGCACTTTATATATGTGAGAAAGAATTTATATGGGCAATCTTCAAAACACCTTATCCTGGAGTAGCTCCAGGTCATTTGCTCAATGATGTATCGAAGATTCATACATCAAATCAGAAGGGCAGCTCGTCCGGATCGGGTTCGGAAGCCTTACCTGCGGGGGTCGATGCACCGGAGCCGGTGCCCTTATCGCCGCAGAAATTAGCCTTATCGACCACAATTTCCGTTATCTTACGAGCAAAGCCTTCCTTAGTCTCATAGCTTCTCGTCTGAAGTCGACCTGTAATTGCGATCATACGCCCCTTAGTGAAATACTTGCTGATAAAATCCGCTGTACCTCTCCATGCGGTGCAATCAAAAAAGTCCGTCTGCTTTTCCTCGCCCTTGGCCGCATACTCCCTATCGCATGCAATCGCAAACTGAACCACAGAGGTTCCATTGCCTATCGTTTTGAGTTCGGGGTCTTTTACCAGTCGTCCCATTATTGTTACATTATTAAGCATATCCTATGTCTCCTTATTTTATATTCTCTTTAAGTGCCTTAAGCAGTTCTGTTGCTACCCCGGGGTCAGTGATGCTGAGATAGTTACCACTGGGTTTGCCATTGATCTTGACATACTTCTTTGTAATGGCGATTATATCGTCTCGCTGTTCGGGGTGTGCAGCCAACGCATCATTGACAAACGTATTGATTTCCTCGACCAGCTTTTCCGCTATCAATTTGCTCTCTGTCAGTTCGGCTTCCTTCTGCTTACTTCTCCAACTGTCGGGGTCTTCTCCGTCAAGCGTTGCAATTTGGAAGAACTGCATCATGAACTGGCGTAAACCATATGTAAGACCGCTGCCGAAAGCCTGCGCCGGGTCTTGCTGACTACCGACCACAAACCACGGTACTTCTATGTAGTCATCGGGATTGTCGTTATTGACCCACGTATACACTATCGATGCGTGAGTAACGATCTCATTAACCTGTTCTGTGTACTGCGTACCATCTTTGGCAAACTTCGTCTTTTCATACTGATTAGGTTCAACACTCTCGGTCCCCGACATCACTTTAGGAATAAGGGAAACCCCGTACTTATCCATGCCAGCAGTTACCCTGGCAAGGATCTCATCGATTGAGGTGTATTTATAATTGAAGCCCTTTTTGTTCTTCTGAATAACCTCGGTCATCTTTCTGATCTTCGCAAGCTTTTGGAGTAAGTTTAATTCTTCTGCCATTCAATCATCCTCTCAAATTTTCAATCACGTAAGTTGCCATTCCGTCCGCTATATGTAAAAACCAAGCCAGCGTAAACTGTTCAAAAGTTGCGCCGACTTTGTCGTTATCGAAAGCCCCCATATGCGTGTTGATCGAAGCTGCCTCTTCAGGACTCAGCTTCATAAAATTCTGCACAAGGTAAACTGATTTGCTACCGTGCCCACCAAAACAGAACTTTTCCTTAATACTGTAGGCATCATAGGATTCCCACTGGCCTGTTTCGGAGTTCTTACGGTTTCGTTTCTCCGTTGCATAGAAATTAACCTTGCATAAATCGTGGAATAAAGCCACGATAGCCAACGATTCAGGATCAAAATCAAATTCAGGATAGTGATTTGCGAGCCTGACCAACGCCTTATAGACGTTAATCGAGTGCTCACACAGGCCGCCTACGTAGCTACCGTGATATCTTGTACTGGCCGGAGCCTCAAAGAAATCGCTACTTTCAAGCCACTTAAGCAAATCGTCTATCCCGGCTCGCTTAATGTTCTTCTTGCATATTTCGATAAATAATTCTTTATTGGACATACGTCTCTCCTTTAGGTCTTTTATTGTGAAGTGGGTGAGCTGGTTTAAACTGTGGATGTCTCCATCTGCTGCGGCAGGCATCATAAGCGCAGTCTCGCTCGCAATTATAAACATAGTACGAATGCTCGCAATAATCGCAGAGTTCTTCGTGCTTTGAAATTATTGCTTGCTTTATGTCTTCTACCAAAGTACCATGAGATGTTTCATGTATCTCACACTCGTCGGGGTCTCTGAATTCCCTACCACAAGTATCGCATTTATAAATAATCTTCATGATAATCCTCGCTTTGTGGTTGAGCTGGTTTAAAAAGCTCTTCTACCTCAAACTCTTTTGCAGCAATAGTGACGCGACCCGATCCCTCTTTTACAGAAGCACCATAAGCCTTACAGATTTCCAGCACCTCTTGCATACTGAGATTAGATATACTCATTCAACAAACGCCTCGTCTCTGTTTTAGGTATAAAAAATACACCCTACTGAGTGTCATCAACCTTGATCAAATCGCCACTCCAAAATAACCATCGTGGCTCCTCGACCATACTTATCATATTTTCTCGTTCAACGTGAGCCGTAAAAACCGTGTCCTCATTCTGCTCAACAAACTTTCGATAACGTTCGGCCATTCTCGGATAGTTCTTTCGAGCTTTAATAAGCTCAGAATTCAATCTAACCTTATCACTTTCCCTTATCTCTTGTGGCGGTGATGGGGTCCCCGATCCTTCATTCACGATGAATGCATATTTTTCAGCATCAGCTTTACTGACACCTGCTTTACGAGCGCTCTTCGTAAAAGCCCGCTTACCTGCTCTATTGATAAAAATCAACTCCTTTTATTTATCGAACCGACACGGATAATTTGTTCTTATTCTTCATCCGTATATACTCTGCTTGATTCTTTCATCAAATCTCTCATCGTCTTCGTCGCTAAGCGTCATCATTACAATTTGCCCGCCAAGCACGCTTTGAAGAACCAAACCAGCCTCGTCAACTAAGTATTTGCCTGCATTAGTACATGCCTCTTTGGATGCCACAAACGGCTCCGGGATTGTTGTTTTTAATTCATCAGCTAGGAACTTCAAGTGGTCGACTCCCACGTCAGAGTAGGTTGCTATCGGAAGGCCGGTGGCGTGAGACTCCTGAACCAAAAGACTGGATTTTCCTGTACCTCTTCTTTGATAAAATGTCGTCATGTTTTTCTCCTTATATTAATACTTAAATTTATTTTTCATTGTTTGCGCAAATTCCTCGTCCGAGAGTGTTCGGTCTGATACAATTATCGTCTGCTCTGTGTATCTATTGGGACAAGCTACATGTTCACATCCGTAAATGCTCGAGCTCGTATTATAACGAAGCCCACAGTTCATATTCTTGCAATCAGTCATCACTATACTTTGTTTTAAGACTTTCTAAATACTCTTTATATTCTTCTCTAATTTTTAAAACTACCGCCTTATCTACCCCTTCATATCGTTTCCATATATCCCGAGGAGCGTATCTTGTATTACCCGGGCAACACTTATGCCACAGGCTTTTGTCCCATCCTTCGCTCTTTTTGTATTCCACAGGAACATAACCATAATCCGGCGTGACCTCTATAAAAGCATCGAAATCTTTGGATTTAATCCATCGAATCTTATTATCCGGACACAAAATAAGCCCGCGTTCATTAAGTTTATGAAAATTAATGATGCATCCGTATATTTCGGCAAAAATCACCGCCGCCCATACTGCCGGTCCGCAGAACAGCGCTCCATAATCTTTGCCGTGATCTAAAATCTCTATTCCTATAAAGGCAAAGACACTCATAATACAAACACCGCATATAAAACCCATCCAAAAATTCATTCGTTCCTCCTTAGTTTTGAGCATGGAAAAGCACCCTCTTACGAGGGTGCTTAATTATGTGGCGGACTAATCCACCCTTGCTTTTACGCTGGATGTATGATACAATCCAACCGTGACTTTCCACGACCTTATCATGACCGAAAACCAGTAGGTTTGACAGCTTGACTGAACATTTTCGGTCAGGAAAGGTGGTGGTCTATGGTAAACGCAATTATCTCCAATATTATCTCCGGACTTATCGTCTGGGTAATAGGCGAGTGCGCAAAAGCCGTATGGCGTAAAATACGCTGAGTCGCCGAGCCGCTAATGCGGCTCGTTTTATATTTTACCGAGCTGCTTCATCCTGCTCCGGCAAGTTTGAAATTCCCTACCATTTACTCCAACGAAGCCCGGTTCAGAATACTTCCATCTACGCAGATCATCATCGGCGGCCTCTTGTGTGGCCGCAAAATAACACCACGAACTTCTCTTGCCGTATTCCAGGCTTTTCATACTATAGCTTCCAATCAACCTTTTAGCAAATCTCCCATTTGAAAAGAATGATCCGAGGACATCCAAATGCTTCTTCATAAACTTTAAAATATCATCTTCGGTTACGGACTCGTCGAAGCTGATCCAAAACATAGACATATTTGTGTCGTTATGCCCTTGGCACGACATGTAAGTTTTCAATCCGGATTCATTAAAGTACTCTACCATAGGAATAACACCCGGATCTAATCCAAGTGCTTCATAGTCTATTTGTTTTATCATATTATCTTCCTTTTCATTGACATATTGTATGATATTAGTTATAGTATATTTACAATTAGTAATTGGAGGTATAATATATGGAACAATCTAAGGTTGCATGTTCTTCATGTGGAGAGCAATTCCCTTCAGATCAGGGTAGTTTTGATGATAATTGTAATCCCATTTGCCCCGACTGTTTAAAAAAACTTGCAGAACAAGAAGACGACAAAGCTTAAGAAAGCACCCTCGTAAGAGGGTGCTTAAATTTGGTACCACACATCAATTGTTCAACAGCGAAACCCGCCGCAACTAGTCAATACGGCACGGATAAAAGGAATCTTATCTTTGCGAACAATGGGATAAGTGTGGCTTATGGAATTGCGCCGGAGTCCAGGGAAAACAAAGTGGGGAAAATCCAGTGGTGTTGTGACCACTGGATTTTCTATATCAAACAACTGGCAGGGCGGCGTATCCTGCATCTCAGATTCCTCTTACGAGGAGTGCCGGGAGTCTTTCCGACCTCAGTTGTTATTGATACCTTGTCGGTAATTCTGCACAGCCGTATTCTTCTTCGGGCGGCGCAGGATTTTTAAACCACGGTTTATTGGCATCAGGGATATACCATCCGTCTTCGATAGCCAATCGCCGAAACATATCAAAGTAGTCTTCTCCTCGGGCAAAATCCTGTCCGGTTATATTCTTGAATTCCTGCAGCAGTTCTTCATAGTGACCCGGTTTCTCTGCTCTTATATGTTCTTCCCCGTTAACAAGATCGAATACGAGGTTTGACCATTCGTTGAGCTTGGTGGGATTTTCGTGAGCCTTTTTACGGCGGGCAAGTTCTTTATTATATACTTCTTTACCATTGACGCCATTGATATTCCAGAAACCATAATCACCACAGTAGCAGAGACGTCCGAAAATCAAACTAGCATATCCCATAGAGTATGCTATGTACCCAGCATAATAAAATCTCAATTCTATCTTAGATTTTTTATCTTTACACTCGCTGTCCTCTTCTAATAAGTTTCTTATAGAGAGACCTTTGGGATGAACATGCACGACATCGTCCAAAGTAATCTTAGTTAAGCCGAGTTCTATATGTTTAAAGCGCTCCTCATAACTCATCAATTCTTCTCTGTCGCTTTCCCAACCTATTAAGGCTGCATCAATCAACGCGAGCAGCTTTGGCTCCAACTCCGGGTCGATTTTCAAATAATTTCGAGGATGTTCATCTAAATAAGGTTTATATCCGATACTCTTTTCGTTTTCGAGTTCAAGCCATGTGGGCTCGTCAGGATGTTTTAAACAGCATTCTAAGGCTCTATCTGATAAATCCGGTCGCCATCCTTCATATTCAGCAATTTTGATGATAGCCCATTTAAAATATTCAAAACCAGTTATCCATTTAAGCTGTTTAGCCTCACGAACATTAATCGGGCGTTTGCTTCCCTCGCACAATGTATTATCATGACGTACACTTGCGGCATAAGCAGTGAACTCTATATTCTTCTCCGGGTCATCATAGTATCCTGGAATGCTCTTTGCCTTGTCTGCGTCATAAGGCCAATACTTATCTATGCAACCGGCAACAAACAGCCCTGCCAAATACCGCTGTCTTGCATGGTCATATTCAAAACGATGCTGTAGAGAATAATCACTTACCACAGGCGTACTCGAAGTCGAAGCAAATGCAGCATCGTGCCAAGTGTTCTGAATACCTTTGCCTGCAATATAGGAGCCTCCTGCTAATAACCATAAAAAGCTCGAAAATATCCCCATCTCTCACACCTTATCCTTATACATTAAATACTTCCATATATAATACTCGTCTTTGAGTTCCGCATTTATCGCGGCTCTACGAATTGTCAGTCTTCCACCAGTCAACTTTTCTGTCTTCTTTATCAGGTATGAGAAATCTACATCCATACCGGCTGCCTCAGCTTCATACTGTCTGTAAAAAATTCCGGAGTGCAACACTGAACGATAAGAAAGTCTCTTAACCTCCGGATTTTTCTCGTATGCTATTCTTGACTTCTTCTTGATTTCACTCGCTATCCATATACTGTCGGCATCGGCCTTGATCCCCCGCAGTAATTTATCACTGTTTATTCTATTGCTTGAACGGGTATAATTAGGGTGCTCGTAGATGAACGCCGTACTCTTTAGTACTAGGTCAAATGCCTCGATTGCTTGGGGATATATTGGGTAGGCATCTCCGTTGTAAAAAAAGATGCGTTTGTCTAAATCAACATCGTCTGCTGTCGCAGAGTTGGCAAAATGTTTGTTTCTTACTCCGGCGAATGCCATCCACAGAAAACATCTGTATATTACATCTATTGTACGCTTATTTTCTGCATCGAATATTTTGTCAAGCGAGACCTGAAGATGTATCGGCCCCGATACGATCGTTTTTTTGTACTCGCTTAGTCCTTCCAATATATGATTAATTCCCTCAGACGCGTTAATATCTACATGTCCGGAGTGGCACCATTCAAGATACCTCAGCATAGATGCTCTATATCTCATTGGCAGCATTTTTAGATTTTCATCTACAAGTTTTTCAAACTTGGCAAGCTCATCGGAGTCAAATGCTGCGAGATCTTTCCCAAACTCTTTCTCGAGCTCTGATGACAATGCAAACAACCTTTTATATGCATTGTATGCTACCGAACCATGTCTAATATATTCCTCGTTATCCCATATAAACCTGGCTTTTATATCTCGATTGTACATGATAGCAGCACCTCCTTAGCTCTTGTAGCGCGTGCGCGTGTTCATAGCCGCCACTCTGTTTCTAACCGATATCAGAGTGTCGATATCTAAGAACGCTACAACTCCGGTCGCTACCAAGCTTCCTTCAGCGATTTTCTCCATATATGCATCAGATAAGGTGCATATGTAGTTGCCGATACGAGCCTTGTTCATTCGCTCGGGGTTCTCGCAAAGAACTATGCTATCTCTAGCAAGACCCGAATCTTCAGCCATTACTTTAACATGTGTAGGCTGCGACTCCTTCTTAATTGCTGATGTGAGAGGTACTGCTATAACGTTAGGACTGAACTTATTGCCGATATCGTTCTGTATAATCACACCGGGTCTCCACCCGTTCTGTTCGCTGCCCGAGCCTTCAAACTTCATAGTGTATACCTGCCCGATTTTCGGCGTTTCGTTGATTTTTTGTTGGTACATGTGGTATTCCTTTCTCAAATAATCTCTTATCTGAGCATAGAATACCATAGTTTTTCCGCTTTGTCAAGACCTTTTTTTCGAAGTGGGGAAAAATATGTAGAAACTCTTCGGATGCATTGAGTCCCTAGCTCGGCAGACTAGTTCGATTTCAATATTTCCGAAAAAATCTTCGCTATACTTTACTTTTTCAACACATTTGAATTTAACGCTGCTACTACCGACTGATAGTCTCACAGCGTGAGCCTCTGCACAAACGGCTATTTTCTCAAGCTCCATTTTTAATTCGCAAAATTGTCTGGCTGTTTCATCTCTCCAATTTGCGATATACCTTATCTCATTCCTTCCTTTGCAAAACTCTTCAAATTCACTAAGTGTCATTTCTTTTTTCATACTCTCGCTCCCTATGAGTCGATATCTCTAACTCGGAGATTATCTCGTCAGTTATTATCTAATTAAGATATTATCACACTTAATAATCTCTTGTCAAGATATTTTTCGTTTGCATAATTACTTTGTAGCATCATTGAGAGCGTCTATGGCACTATCGCAATAGTCGTATGCCCTTTCTAAGGCATCACATGCATCCTCCATTCGTACATATCTTTCACTTGCCTGGAGTGCTTCAGGAATATTATCCATGCTATCTTGTTCCTCGAAGCGGACATCATCGATTATGCCATAAGCCTTCTCGATGAAATCAATCGCCCGGTGGAGCTTCCCTCTCCTCTTGTCGTTCATTTAACCTCCTTCGATTTTGTACTGCAGTTTTTGTGTTCATTGCTTTCCTCCCATAATTCTTCAACGGCCATTTGTAATACGCGAGCTATCCTTATAGCCAGTAGAACATTCGGCAGCCTTTTACCGGACTCTATCTCCGCCACAGATGAATTGCCCGTTCCGGCTTGCGCCGCCAATTCTCTCTGTGTAAGGCCATGATATTCTCTATAGTATCCAACTCTGCATATCACTGTCGCTCTCATTATACCACCTTTTCCCTGAATCCTTTAAAATTGCTCTGAAATCAGACCAAAGGTAGTATGTGTACCTATTACGGGATCATACATCCACATTTTAACACACAAAAAAGCACCCACTTATGTGGGTGCTCAACACATTTTCTACACATTTATAGTCAGGGTCAACTGGATTTCGCCTTCTCCCTCCCCGGCAACCTGTCGGAACTCAAACTTATCTGCCATCTCAATAACGTCATAAAGATCTCTGTCTTCCTGGTACTTGATAACGATTTCGGGGCACTGAACAATTATTTTGCAAACTCCGGGTTCAACGCTGTAGTCAATATCGGTTACATTTATATTCTCATTAGAGCCTTCAAAGCCCACAAGGATATCACTCATATCTTCAATTCTGTCAAGATCAGATTGCTTCGGAATGATACCTTGATACTCAAGCTCCCTCACAAAACTCCCAAATATGTAGTTCATTATCCTATCTCCTTTGTAATACCGTAAAACGTAAACGTCAGTCTTATGCCGCCAGTCGATAAAGGATAGACCTCCATATTATTTGCAAGACTGCCTACTCTGGCTAACCATCGCGTGTCATCCATCGATATTGTTTTGCCCTCAAGCGAGATATAGGCCGAACATTCTACCGGCTTATGTATCTCGCATTCCATATGGATATTTTCGCCGCCAACAAACCTGTTCAGCACCGCTGCGCACAAGCGCACATTATCCACTCGCATGGGGTTAAGTATTCTGACGCTGCCGTCGTCAGGTTCTATAGCTCCCCGAATGTCTTCTATGAGGTCGTCTAAAGCTTGCTCAAACTCCTCTTCGCTTTCGTAATCAAAATCGTATTCTTCTTTCATTCGTTACCTCCCTCGGATAATAATTTTAGTATAGCGCTTATCTGCGCTATTCGCAAGAAAAATCAGTTAATAATAATGCATTTGATATCTATTTGCACCGGCCTGCCTTTGCCGATGGTCAGAGCAAGCGAGTTTCTTATAGCATCAGCGTCAAAGTTTCCGCTGAAGCTCATAGATATCTCCTTCATATTAAAGTCGCTGGCCTGACTAATACATTTAGGCATAAGTTCGTGTGCAGGCAATTCAGCGACGCTCTCATCCTCGTAAGAATTAAGCGCATTTTCCGCTTCTGTCTCCGATTCGCCCGTAAACTCCCGAAAAGAATTCTTCTGTTCTTTGGTCATGCGTTTGCCGGGATCAAATGTTATGCCCAGCGTCGACTTGCAGTACTTAGTTATCGTCGAAGGAACACACCCAAAAAACCTGGCTAAGTCTGTAGCTGTCGTGTTGTACTTGTCCCTCAGGGAAGTAATATACTCACGCTGGAGGTCATCGGGCATTGCTTTGAACTGATCCCATGACATAGGCGAACTAAGATTATAGCTCATAATAGTTCCGTTTCTCTCCTTCCACTGTTTTTGAGTCATACCGTCGCTTGTGAGCGAGCAGCGTTTACTCTTACTTCCGTTTTTCTTATTTCGATAGCCTCGCGCTATCCTCTTCTTAAGATACACATCATAATCGAAATCATTCATCTGTATCCTCAGCTGCGCCATTGCGCAGCTCAAACAAATAGCCTTGCAGCATATCGTACTCATCCTCGGTTATTGACTCAAGAAAGACCATATCCTTGTCAAAGCATTCGTATCCTATATGCCGCAGGAATAGATTAATAGTTCTTGCAAGCATCGATATTTCATCGTTCCCATAATCAGGGTATGTATTTGCTGTTTCGCTTATCTCATACTCGCTGCCAAACTCATTACGAAAATATAGCTTTATAGCTATTCTGTTGTCTTTTTCGGCGCTATTCATTATTTCCATCGTAAGCCTCCCTAATGGAATTATCTAAGCGTTCCATCCATGTGCAATCAGCCGGTTCACACGGCTCCTCTGAATGTAACTCGTTGCAAATGCCGCAAAGTATTCGCCTCACATTTCCCTTCGGTACAACATCGGCGGCGGGCATACTGGCTATCTTATCAAGAACGAACAAAACCCCTTCAGCGAATGTTCCGTCGCCCTCGTCAGTTTCGTTCCACGCAATGCACTCTAGTGCATCTGTATCTATATATTTTCCCATTCTCTCTTCTCCATTCCGAGCAACCACCATTTCGTCTCCAAACACAGCGCTCGCACTTCCCATAGCAAGGTTTATGTTCCATATTACGTACCTTGTATTTTACCCAAGAGCAATAAAAGTGCAGCATCTGTAAAGCTTATATCATAAGCCTCTGCTTGTTTCTTGATTTCTTCGATGTCGAAGCTCGCATCGCAACTCTCGCACAGCATTGAACCAGGCAGGCGAGTACAGCACTTGCACATAAACCTATCAACAAACGAGTTGGTCATTGCAATTCCTCCTTATCAAATTGTGATGTGCTTTGGATAAATAACCTTGTACTCCGCGCCCATATCATTCAGTATTTCCTGCACCTTATCTTCGGCAGAATCATGCGCTATCATAGTATCGACTGCGGCATGCACCAAACATTCGAGGTTAGATAAGCCAACCTCATTTAAGCCACGAATTGCAACAACAAAGTCAAAGCCGTCCTCAGCTCCGCCCGCATCGCTACAGAACTCAACGAATGAAACGTCATCAAACATTGTTACCTCAGGCAGCTGGGTAAAAACACGTTTCACGGAAGCTTTGTACGGAAGGTCATTGGGTAAATGCTCAAGAGCATAATCTACATCAACAAGTTTCATTTTCATTCTCCCATCGTAATGGCAAAAAGCTCTACCATCGTCATATTATTATACTTAGCCATGTCTGTCGCTAAAGCTGCTATATTGCGAGGCCGTGAAGCTCCAATTTCCCCAGAAAAGTACGTCAGCAAGTCCGGAAATTTACGTCGTCCATAACATTCATCGAGGTCTTCGTCGGTACCCTCGCAGGCAGTGGCAGTGCAGCCGCTGCACCAATTTGTGCGTTCATCGTCCCACGCCAGCAAAGTATGCCCGTTAATAATATACTCTGCATTAGGAGCACCCATATTTGAACCGCTGGCATGCCACCACCAACCCCAATGGTCAGGCCAATCCCTATCATCAATAGCAGCGAGCCTTTTCATATCAGCCTCTTCGATCTCCCACACTGTAAAATCCTCACGACAACCGTTGCCACAGAATTTATAAGTCATGGCCGCATCAATGCTGTTTTCTTTAAAGGCATTTTCAATGCTACCACCTGCAAGAATTTCAACTTTGCTCATACGCCCTCACTTTCTTATCTCATTGAGCACATCAAATGTGCTTTCAAGTTTCTTCGGGTCAGTTCCTCTCCCCAGCTTTGTAATGTTCTCTCCCGATGCCTTGTATAATGTAAACCCGCCACTATCTTTTTGGGTCATTATAAAAAGAAGCTCCCCATTGGCTGTGTAGTAACCAACTTTACCGTGCTCGCCCTTAGGAAATTTCATTTTCACCACAGGGGCTAAAGCCTGAAAGTATGCCATGCCCTATCATCAGGTCTAATACTTTATCATTAAACATATCAAAGTCATACCACTCAAGGCCGAAATAATAGTCGAGCAGCTCCTGATATTTATCACCGGGATTTTGTACCCTTACCGCCTTTGTAAAGGCGTCTACCCACCCCGCAGTAGTTTCTAAATAGAAGCACGTGTACGGATTATCTGCTTGTGGGAAGAGGGTCAGCAGATTTGTTGCAAACTGCGCAAGAACTTCTTTAGTAATCAGCTCTCTGTATCCTTCAGGAATATCATACTGAACAATCTCTCCATTAATTACTGGCATTACAATCCTCCTTATAGTATTCAAGTACATCTTTACCGCAGGCGAGCCCCGGCAGTATGATTGGGGAATATTATCTGCTCATACAGTGAAAGTTTTGAGAATCCGTCGTTCCCCACCACCCATTTTACCGGCATTGGATTTCTCATTTGCTTCCCTCCATTCAGCAAAATCGTAGATTATCGTGTCAAGTGGCCTAGGTATATACTTAATCCACGGCATCATCGCTCCGACATTATACATTTTGCACGGATGCCCATAGAGCTCTTCCATTAAGAATTTATCGTGCAGCATCATGTTGTGCTCAAACGAATTATGAACGTGGCCGTAAAGATGATACCATCCCGAGAAATGATTTTTAAAACACGGTATAGGATAGTGCGAAAGCACGACCTTCCTACCGTTATCATCGATCTCAAGATAGTCTGCAATTTTTATGAAACAGCGATCAAAATCTTTATTGCCCGTTCTATCGTGGTTGCCTTTTACAAGAACCTTATTACCATTTAGCTGCTTAAGAATCGGAACTGCTTCGCTGGGTTTGCACCAAAACATATCCCCAAGAACATAAACCGTGTCTTCAGACTTGACCTCTACATTCCAGTTGTCAACAAGCGTCCGATTCATTTCTTCGACTGTCGCAAACGGTCGATTATCAAGCGCAAGAATATTCTTGTGCCCGTAATGCCAATCAGCTATGTACAAATTCCTCATACAATAATTCTCCCGGTCTCATATGTTTCTTTGAATATATCATCGATCTCTGCTGCTACCTCCGGAGGCAGCCACGCACTGGCTTCTTCGTTTCCCCAGTACAGCTCAACGCAATTCCCGCCCGTATTTACACAAATGTTCGGACCGCCGCATGCAATCATCACGGTTACGCTGCGATATTCATGGTCTCCGCCTATAGCGTATTCAACATCATATATGTACTGGTCGTCAAGTGGAGCTATCGGTTCCCACTCATCTTCCGATTCCATTTCGCCGCACTCACAAACACCTACCGGGTCAGTAAATACCTCGCCGCACTCCAAACAGCGCTTTACCCTGCCTTCGTAGCACGCTACCAAATGATCTCTGATCCGCTCGCAGGTTTTATAATTTTCCTCACTCATTTTCATTGCTCACTCCATATTAAGCTTGACACGCAATCTGCTATTATGCGTGCTCCTTCTTGAATCTCAGCTAATGTGTTGTATGTTGAAAAAGATATTCTCACCGTACTGCGAGCCTGCTCTTCGGTAAGTCCAATTGCAAGCAGCGCAGGGCTGGGCTTAATATCATGTGCTCTACAGGCAGAACCGGCAGATATACATACTCCGTGCATATCTGCTAAAAGCACCAAGGTCTGAGCATCTACGCCATCAAAACGCAGGCTCAAGACCTTGGGCACGCAATTCACCAAGTTTCCATTGATATGCATAATATCGGCCAATCCGTTTGTGCTAAGACACGAGCGAAGTATTTGGAGAAATTCAGATCGCAGTTTTGCAACATACTCCATATTGGCCGCAAGGTTTTCTTTTACTATCCTGCACGCCTCTCCAAATCCAACGATTCCTGCTACATTCTCAGTGCCGCCGCGAAGTCCGAACTCCTGATCGGCACCGCCGCATATAAGTGGATCGTAACCGTCCGCATTCCTCACATAGAGAGCTCCGACGCCCTTCGGGCCGTGTATTTTGTGCGACGAAAAAGAAGCCGACTGACAACCTATATCCCGAACGTTAACGGGAACGGAGCCTAAAGCCTGTACGCAGTCAACATGTAAGTTGATTCCCTTTTCATCACATATCTTCGCAAGTTTGTCTACTTCAGTCACAGATCCGATCTCATTGTTTACAAACATAATAGCCGCTGTGCGTATATGATTCCCTCCGGTATAACGCTCAAAGCTATCTATGTAGTCTGCAAAGCCTTCAGGAGTGACTACGCCATGGCTATTGACGGGAAGTCTATCGTTCACCATCCACTCAAAACTATGAGCTGCCTCTATTACCGAGTCATGCTCCATCTTAGTGGTAACAATCGGGCGGCTCCATCTCTGTCGAATAGAAAACGCAAGGTTGTTCGCCTCACTGCCACCTGACGTAAAAATCACTTGGTCTGGGCTGCAATTAATAAGCTCAGCCGCTTGCTCTCTTGCCCTCGCGACAGCGAGCTTCGCCTCTCTGCCAAGGCCGTACAAAGCCCCAGGATTACCATACTGCTCTTTAAGATACGGCAGCATCGCGTCGAAAACTCTGTCGTCGATCCTTGTGGTAGCGGCATTATCAAAATAAATCATGTGTACCTCCTTGTAACACACCGGACAATACCCCGTGATTTCGCCAAACTGTATGTTCACATGATGCCACATCTTGGGCAGCGAATAATATTAGTCATACAACTTGTCCTTGATCACCAGCTCGTCGTAAACCTCTTTTGGCACAACTGCCACGCTCGCATACTTTCTTTTCCTATCTTCGCGTGTCATTATGCAGTCGGACTTGATATTATCCCAAAGAAGCCTTGAAAATTTCTCGTCTTCATACCAAGGTGCCCATGTTGCCGGAATCGAAACCGTTACACACCTAATCTTATTTACGGTATCTATGATTCCTTTATAAGCTTCCACTGTTTCGTCGTATTTCTTCTGCATTGATTTAATGGCCATAGCAGCCTCAGCCATGTCGTTGTAATGAGCACCGGCATCCACCACATCAAAACAATCAAAAAGCCAGCTCTTGACTTTCTTATCAACATTATCTAATAAACTCATATTTATGACCATTCCTTTCCGCTGCGCTGCAAGGCACCAAAGGGGGGTGAAACGCAGTACCCCTAACGCAGCAAGTCGTAATTTGTTAGAATAAGCTTTTTGTTTTTTAGCCCCATTGTTCCGCCATAGCCTTTGCTATGCCGGGAAATGTTTTACTGCGTAGTTGTGCGCGGTCTTTGCCTGATATACTATCTTCCCAGTAGCCCGCTTTACCCGAAGGATAAACGCCGTACATTTTAGCAAGATCAGGTTTGGTCGGTCGTTGCCAATAAGTTTCGGCAGCCCTTTCAGCCACAGGCAAGTACCTTTCATCACGCATTTCATCTGATTGTCCACCGTGCACCCACGCGCTTCGCCGTACAGCATCTGCGCAAGCGATATAACATCGGCTTCGGTGAAATACATTTCGTATTCCGGTTCTGCCACTTCCACGACGCACAGGCCGTTTGTGTCCACTTCGGGCGGCACACCGTCTGCGTCGGCTTTGTTCGCCTTGCCGTCTATCGCAAGCAGTATCAGCAGTATCAGCGCCAGCAGAACGGCGCACACCTGCGCTATGATGATCGTGTATTTATTCATCGGCTTCACCTGTTATTGCTTTATAGATCGCGTCATCGTATTCGGGCATCGCCTTGATATATTCACGCAGTTCGCGCGGCATTTCGGCATAGACCTCCGATGCTTTGCGGCCGATGATCTTGAAAACCGGTGTGTTTGCCCATCCATCGTTGCCGCCGTATTTGCGTTTTAACTGCTGCGCGTTTGTAAAATCAGGCTTCCATTCGTTAAGCTTGTCCCATACTTCGTCAAAACGTTCGACAGTTACAGGCTTGTTGAATATCATCAACCTTGCACCTTCAAGGCCGTCGCAGAATATGCAGCGCGATATACCTTCACATTTACGGCAATGCATTGAAATATTTACGCCGTTGCCGTAGCTGATGCCGTTGCCGTTGCTGATGCCGTATCCGTTGCTGATGCCGCTGCCGTTGCTGATGCCGTATCCGTTGCTGATGCCGTTGC
>ERZ808259.45-NODE-45-length-96461-cov-7.968840_pt1 | contig 96461 bp, 80 predicted proteins | sample MGYA00521279_ERZ808259 | MGnify/ENA primary metagenome ERZ808259 (study PRJEB31516, sample SAMN03275586) | gut metagenome | biome: mammalia-associated habitat; material: feces | host: Papio cynocephalus | place: Kenya | collected 2012-07-27 ...
TTTCCTTCGGGGTTTCCTTCGGGGTTTCCTTCGGGGTTTCCTTCGGGGTTTCCTTCGGGGTTTCCTTGCTGATTTCCGTATCGAAATCCATGATCTCGCGGATGGATTCAAGGTTTGAGTCTGTAATATCCGAGAGGCATTTTATCACGTGGTCACGCAGATGTAACAAGGCTTCGGTGCCATGTCTTACCTTATCTGCAATGTCATTTATGATATCAATAAACTCCCTATTCACCTCATTGTGGGTTTTATGGTAGTCCTCCCTTAATTGTTCACGGATATCGAACATTTGTTTGAGGTATCTCTGGTTTCCACTGGCCTTGGTATTCAGGTCCTTTTTAATGGTGTCGGCGAGGGTTGCTAAATCCCCATTGTTGCCATCCAAAAGACGGGCAACATCATTCATTTTGCCTTTAACAAAATCCAGGTTATCCGGTTTGCATCCCTTCTTGGTCTCATCATCCTTATCATTGCATGTGCAACAATTATAGGTGGTGGAGGTGGAGGTGTAATATGATCTCCCCTGTTTATTCAAAATTCCAATGGCATCATTGAATGACTTGAGGTCATCATAAGTGAATTTTTTCCCGTCCACAAAAATTAACCCTATGAATTTTTTTTCGTCCATGTTTGAATTTTTTTGTTTGTTTGAATTTTTGAATTTCTGAATTAAAATAAAAAATGGGGATGACTTTTTAATCATCCCCCCATTTTTTTATTCCCAATCCAACTCCCCATTGTCGCATTTATCCGTAACATCCAGGAATATGTGGTTACGGAATGCCTTATCCTTGGTTACCGGGGATGGTCGGACAATCCTTTGGTTTGAGCTCCCCCTCCACTTTAATGTGAGGTCCCTTTTCTCCTGGATAAACCGGCCAACTACCAGGTAGTCAATATTTCCGAATATTTGATTGAATATGGAGGTGGGAATGGTATATAGCTCGTTGACCGTGTATCCTGTCCACACCCATATGGATTTGTCCCGGGCCTTGATATCCTCCAGCAACCGGACAAGTTCCCCGACATCCTCAGGGTGATTGAATACACAGCATAGCGGATCCCCACCGAGGAGGGAGACACCGTCATTGACGTCCATTAATGCATTAATATCCGGTATCTTATCCCTCAGCGGTACCCCGTGGTAATAATCCCAGGTGTCCTTTGCCCAACATCCGGGGCAGTGGTTGGTGCACCCGGAGAACCATATACTGAGTCGCATTCCGGGGCCGTTGTTGGTGTCGTAGTTGATCAATTCCTTTAATCTTAACATAGGCGGGTATTAATTTTTATGGATGGTCTTTATACATGTGTGAATAACCCTGTTGACAATATCCTGGATTCTACCTGCCGGGGTGTTGGTGTTGGTTACCACCCCGAGGTACCCGCACACCCTCCGGAGGACATATAGTTTTTTCTCATCCTTACATCCACAGGCGGTGCACTCCATGGTTCCGTCATGGTGTATGGTGACCGTTCCCTCCGCACCACAGTTACGGCATACCGAGCAGTCCTTGGTGTTGATCTCACAGTACATCATATCATCATAGATTTTCCTTAATATATCATATGCCACCATGGGGTTTTTCCGGATGGAGTCCACCTCCACATAGGAAATGGCACCCCCGAGGCTATAACTTTGGAGGTCCTTTTCAAAATCAATCTTATCCTTCCAGGAGACCGGTTCCCATACCGGGTAGTGGTATGAGTTGGTTACAAAGTCATGGTCATTGACGTTTTTGATGGTGGGGAATACCTTTAATGCCTTTGCGAATACCCCGGTGGTGTTCTCCAGCGGGGTTCCATATACGGATATTCCAATGTTATATTTATCTGCATTGTATCTTGCCCTTTCATCGAGGACCTTCATGAGCTCCAGGCCCTTGGTGTGGCCCTTCTCGGTGGTGAAGTCCACCCCGAACCGGTATACCGATTCCGCTACCCCGGCGTATCCTATACTGGCGGTGAACCGGCGGTCCTTAATAAGTTCCCCGATCTTCGTGCCGGATTTGGCCCTTCCCAGTGCACCGTACATCCAAAGGAGTGGGGCAACATCAACATTTGATTTTGCAATGGAGTCATAGGTTTTCTTGTGTAACGAGGATATCTTATCCACCATATCGGACACCCTTTGGAGGAACTCCTTCCATGTGTTGCTCTCCAGGGCGAGGTACGGAAGGTTAATGGAGATCACCCCGATGTTACCGCGGCCGTAGATTTCCTTTTTGCCGGTATCAGGATTTTTCCAAACACTAAGGAACGACCTACAGCCCATGGGCCCAAAAACGAGTCCATCCTTGTATTCCTTGAGCTTCTTCTCCGATACATAGTCGGGGACCATCCTCCGGGCGGTGCACTCCGCGGCCAGGCGGGTGAGCTCATTTCCTGGTTTGATGTTCTCCTCGGTGAGGGTATATACAATCTTTGGAAATGCCGGATTGATATTATATCCCTCAGGGGAGTACATCCCCTTGATTCTTTGTTTTAGGAGTTCCTTAATAAGGGTTTTTGTTTCTTCCTTGTATTCCGGGAGCTCATTCTCATAGCAGAATATGGTACAAAATGGCGCCTGGCCGTTACTTCCGGTCATGGAGTTTATCTGGTACATCACCGTTTGAATGGCATCATGGACCTCCCGGTTGACCATATCCTTTAACATTCCGTCCTTTACGCCGCATGGGATGTCAGAAAGGTGCTTCTCGAGGAATGCCTTATATCTATGTACGGATTTCCTTAGGTATGGGGCGAGGCAGGAGATGGGGATGGTTACCCCACCGTATTGGAGGTTGGTGATTCCCAGGATCAGCTGGGTGACGATGGTGGCGGCGGTGCGGAGGGAGTGGGGGCTCTCAATCCTCTTCCCATTCATTACCGTACCGTTGTCCAACATATCAAAAAAGTTGGGAAGGGAGCAGTTGGTCATCGGGGCCACCCTATAGTCCTTGTCATGGATATGGATGACGCCTTTTTTGTCCAGCTCCACAAACTCCTGGTTTAGATAGAAATCCTTATATATCTTTTTATAGGTCTCCCCGGCAATCAAATCCCTCATGGTGTTCAGTACCGCAGCGTCTTTGTTGGTGTTCTCCCTGGTGACCTCGTTTTGTCCCCCGGAGAGGATTGTTTTTACCGCATTGTAATAATTCCCATTGATACCGAGGTCCCTGGCCTTGTCCCTTTCCTGCCGGTATCCCTTAAAAGCCTTTCCGGCAGCGCGACTGTCATGCCGGATTATCCTATATAGTGAATCCTGTATGTCGTCCACCGTCATGGCATCCTTTTTTGGGTGGAGGAAGGTGGTTTGAATTGCCTTGAGTATTGATTCCGGAAGGGGTTTTTTGATGCTTTTATAACATTTGGTGGCAGCACCGATGATTTTCCTTATATCAAAGGATTCCGTTGTCCCGTCCCTTTTTATTACGCTTGGCTGGGTTTTTTGAGTCATTTTCTTTCTCTATTTTTATATACATTTTATTGGGTCCACGCAAGGTGAGCCCGCCTGGCATGTATATTATATTATAAAAAGATGCAATATATTTATGCCAAAGGAAAAATGTGTCACCGCCGGGTATATTAACCGGTGGTTGTATGGGGCATCCAAAACCGGTTTGACCACCAATATTGACGCCTCCGGGGGAGGTTCCGCGCCTCCCATCGGGGCAACCACAATCCCATATAATCAGGTGGTTACGGTGGAGGACCTCAAAAATGGCAATGTTTATTTCCAGGCACCTGGTGGGGGAAATAAATACATGGGGAATGGGTTGACCAGTAATAATTATAAATACACCATAACCACCAACCGGACCACCGCCAAACAGCTGGTTAATGAAGGAAGTCTGACCATGTCAAAGGTGGTCACCAGCAAGGTACTCTATGTGGGTGCAAAGATAAACAGCTCCCACAAAGGTGAGTTTGAGTTCACGAACATCAATGGAAAGGCCATCTCCCCGGTACCATCCACCTTAAAGGCGGATGGGGCTGTCATTAATGCCGCTGTGTACATTATTAATAAACAAAATCCACAAATATATAGATACCTGGACTATGAGCAACCCATAAACACCACATTCTCATTAAATAGCAATGAGAACTATGTTGCCTGCGCGGATATTGAAAGTTATTATACCGATGATGGATATGAGCTGATAGTCCGAAATTCCGAAAAAATTACCAATCCTATTACGGGATTCAAGGAGGTATTCAACCCAATAGGTAACTCCCAATCCTTTAATATGAAAATTTCCGGTGAATTGGCATTCCCAGCCGATATGACCAGGGAGCTTCCGTTGCCGAGCTGTGATATTCAGGTGTACGTTGCTTCCAATAAAGTTACATACACCGTGACGCTACAGGGGGTGGCCCCGTGGCTGCAGGTGGGGGATACAGGTGTTTATTACATGGATGATGACGGTAATTTGCAAAACGAAACAACCATTAATATCCAGCCTAAGATATTACAGGTGAAGAACCCATCAGGTGTTGTTGTCACCGATGATTCCACGCTAAAACAGATACGAAATCAGGTCTATTCAAACCCCATGACCATCAACTACGGACTTTATAGCGTTGACCTGAATGTGGAGAATAGCTATGTGTTTACTTATAGGTATTATATGCAATAGATGAAAATATCTCCGTAAAGCGGTCATACTGCGATTCTAAGGAGAGATCTCCAGGCGGCCTTCATAACCATAAGGCATATAAAAAGGATGGCGTTAAACCATCCTTTTTTATTGGAATTTGAAATTTGAAATTATTTGTTGGATTAAAATCCCAATTTTGAAAGTTCGTCCTCGGCGAGGTCAGCATATTTGAGGATATCACTGAAAAGGGTTTTGAGTTGGGTGGTGTCATCAAACTGGCCGGGGTTGCCTGTATCCGTATTGGATAGCAGGGCACCATATTTTGGAAATAACTCCAGTACCTTTGCTATATTCCAATTTGCCTCCCCGATGGCATCCCTGTTGCCGAATGCCCAGTCAACATCCTTGACCATTGAATCCGCCATGGCAATTTGTCGGCTGATAATAGCCTGGATTTTATTGGTTACCTCTTCGATCTCCTTCGGGTCGAGGACCTTGGCACTTCTAACCTTGGTAACATATCGTGTATAGCGGGCCCTATTATCGGCGGCTATCTTTACGCATTTCTCCGGGGTGATAACCCCATATTGGGCGTCCGCACGATCGATTTTAGGCTTCCAAATGCTATAATCCATATTCAGATTCAGCTTGGAGAAGTTATAGACATATACCGTATCATACCCGCCGCCGTCCACCAGGGAGACCACATCCTTGGTGAGAAGGGAGTAGTCAAGGCCATATATATCCGAGGATAACGGGACCTGACGCCATCTTTTGAGGTCCCCGCTCCAATTGAATAATGTGTTAAACTCACCGTCCCTCTTGGAGCATATAACAAAACCATCGACCCTACCCCTGGCAACGGAGCGGATCGCAGTGGCGCAGGCGTTCTTTTCATCGGAAACGCCTACGTGGAATACACTACCAGCCCATCCGGGGACCTTGTCCATTGCAATGTCCGCGCCGAATAGTTCATATGCGTTTTTGAATACAACATTTCCTTCGCCGTCCACCGGGGCGTGTTGCTTCACCCACGCCCAAACCTGGGAGAGGATGGGGTCAGAGAAGGATTCCTTTATTTGTGACCCATTGATTGGGTGGTTGTCTGCCACAGACTCATTGGTCTCGCCATAAAGCATGGCACCTATAACCGAACTAAGGTGTTCCATATTGTTTTTCTATATGTATATAAAATAATTCTATCCGAACAACTTTATTATTGTGTCCCTATTAATGGTGGAGAGGTCGATGTCCGGTTCCTTTTCCATGCCGGTATTCCATATCTTATAACCGGCGGCAATAAGGATTGGTTTGAGGGGGAGGTAATTGGTAAAGTGATGGATAATTGCGGAAAGGATACCGGGGTTATCGGTATAATTCGGTACCTGTCGATTTATGGATTGCAAGGATGTGAAATGGAATTTGTTGTCTGCTACCACCCCAATGACCTGTTCCGCAGCACCCGAGGTCAGCATACTATCAAATACAATGGCATTGGTGTCCACCATACCGGACTCCACCTTACCGGTACCATTTCCAAGGAATACCTTGTATCTACTCCCCGGAATCCCACAATACCGGTTCACCGTCACAACACCGGGCATAACCCCATGTGTGAAGGAGAATAACTCCGAGGCACCACCAGGGGCATCAGTCATATCCCCGGAGAACACCACCTCACCATTATAGTCCCCGTTCCAACCATAGTTCATACCGGAGGTGGATGCATAGTGGAGGTCAAAATCGTGGGCACCCCAACCGTTCTCCCAATATATACCTATAAAACACTTCGGGTTTTCCATGTCACACCAACTCCCTATGGGAATATTTCCTATAAATTGTCTTTCCGATGTGGGGCAGGCGAGGTTTATATTCTCGGGAAATTTGACATACGTCTCCTTTTTCGGGGCAATATTATGAATTAGTTTTAATATCAATGCAGCCCTTATATTCCACCAATGCGGGTCAAAGGCTGGGATATTCTCCGGTTGAATGAATATCTTCCCGTTCCTAATAAGGTACATTGACCCGGCGGCATTTTTATTGCAACCCCTCCTGGTGGCGATCATATTAATAAGGCGGATGATTTTGAAGTTGTTGTCCAAACCATCCAGTGCCTTTTTTATGTCCGGGAGCTGGCAATACCGGGTATTGGTTAGATTATCCCAAAATGCCGGTCGGAACGGGGTGTGGTGTTTATCTGCCAGCTTCCGAAGGTGGTTGATGAAGTTGTTGTTTTGCTTTGTGCCTTTTTTAATGGCAATAAAGAATCTTTTATATCTCCGGAACATGGAGGATAGGATTACCTGTTGCGCCTCGTTAAAGTGGTCCGCGAGGTTAATATCCAGGTCGGAACAGGATATCTTCCGGAGGTTCTCCTTGCTTTGTATGGGGGTGGCGAGTCCGGTAAATTTATAGAATAGCCATCGGATCATATCCGCAGGGGCGGTGGGGGTGATACCTAACCTATCGGAGAGCATTAGCCGGATATCCTTGTTTCCCACTGCATTAACATCCAATTCATAGCCGTTGTTTACCATACATACAACAAAATCCAGCAAACACCCGATGGTGTCATCCGATAGGGCCACATTGGAGCTAATAAGGGTGATCGCCTTTTTATATAACTCCTCCGGGGTGGTTTTGGTGATTACCTTATATTGATTGTAGTTAAGGAATAGTGGTTCCCTGTTGGGTACCCATGCATCTGCCATGAAATCCGTGCCATATGTTGTGGCATAGTGTATTATCTGGTCCACAAGTATTTCCACCCTCGTTTTCTTGGTGACCTCATCCCATGTCCTATAAAAGGTGGCGTTTGGGTTGAAGGACTCCTCCTTTATAAACTCGTCCACCTCAGGACCTACGACATCCGGGTGGGGTATATATCCGTTTTTTGCCGCATTTATGATGGATCGATTCCGGTGGTTTGACTTTGATTCCACCCAACACCCAAATAATCGGATCAATTCCACCGCAGTGGAGATATTGGTGTATATTTCCATTTTATTGTTGGTTTTATTGACATAAATTTCAAGATAAATTCACCGGCATGGAGGGCAACCCATTGCCTTGCCTGAAGGAATAGGTATGCCAGGATGGCACCAGCCATCATTATATCATTCTTCATCATCCTTGCTTAATATATCCTTTACCTTGTTCAGTACGGTCTTATTGGATAGGTTGTCCCCTGCCCTGTTCATATAGAATACCAGCCTTTGCATCGCCTGCGCCCTATCCTTGGAGTGGGTCAGGAGGTAGGAGGCTATCTCGTTGGGGTTTTTAAGGGTAAATAATCCATCCTTGGGATGCCATTTTGGCTTAACATCGCTCAGGTCACCCTCCAATACATCAAATAGTGTTTTCATTTTTTATAAAAAAACCTGTGGTTTTATTTTTTTTGTCCTTTTATCCTGGTTTCTGCGTAGTTTTTTCGGGTCGGCGACCATATCCACCACCATTCCCGTCAGCCCCAATGCAATCAATGGGAGAAGACATCCCCCTATATAGGATAATATAACAATATTTGCCTGAGGATCGGGATCCTTAATAAACCACATCACCGAGTCAACAAAATACCTCACCTGACCCATACCATGTAGTTGGACGTGCCTATACACACTAAACACATTACCTATACACTGAACGGCCGTGCAAATGGCCATAAGTACCCATGGCATTGTTTTGGATTTGTCCTGCCTGGTGAGGAGGGTGAATAACACCGCGCTCTGGGCCACCTCAAAGGCAAGGGCCAACACCAATGCCGCCCACCCGACATTCATCATCCCAAAAAAGGAGAAGGCATGGAAACAGCTGATGGTTGCCACCGCAAGGTAAAGTAATATAAAGGTACCTACAAGACATTTGTTGAGTATTTTGTCCATAAATGTTATATTAATGGTTTTCGGAATCGGAAAAATAATCCTTAATAAGACCAACCGCCCTTTTGACAACCTCTTCGTTGGCCGACATGTCGGGGTTGAGGGTGAAAACGGCGTCCGCCGGTTTGTCCATTACCATATATCCCCCGATAGGGGCGGTGGGGTAGGTTAGGGTAATAATCAATCCACCGAGGTCCTTGATGAAATCGTGTTCGTCATTTGTTTTAACATCGAAAAATATTTTATACTCCCCGGTAACCGGACCCCGGAGAGACTCCATCGCCTTTAGGTTGTTCACCCAAAAGGATCCCCCGAATGCGGCCTTGAAAATGTCCCTGGTGATGTACATTATATACCCCCCAACGGTAAGCCAGGTGTCCTCCGGGGGTTGCTGGTGTATTCCTTTTATGGTGGTGGGGTGGACATCCTTGGTCCTTGCCACCTGCAGGGTGCCGATATTTACACACCATTTCTCCTTAATATACCCGGAGGAGAGGTCCATTCCCATGAGGTTTGGGTTGATCATTTTCACCATATCATACATACTCCATGCAAAGGAATCCAACATAACATTGTCCGTTGACCCGTGCGGGGCGTCCTCATTGGAGGATAGCATCCTTACCATCTGCTGGTAGGATTTGCCGGGGTTATCCAACAGGTTGGCAATAATCCAGGCATATTCGTGCCTCGGTATACCTTTCTTTCCGGTAATTCCAATATATTTCATGTATTAATATAGGATTTTGACTACCTGAATTTAGAAACGGCCTGGAATAATATTGCAGGGTCGATGTTATGTTTCTCCGCATTGGCCCTCATTTTATTAAATGCCATTTGGGTGAGCTGGGAGACCCTCGCAAGGGATATTCCCTCGGAGGTGGATATCTCCTGGGGGGTCATCGCCCGTGGTAACCCGATACCATATTTCTTTAATATCACCAACCGGGCCTTGAGGGGTACCCCGTCCAGCATCCTCCGGAGGGCATCCTTGTATACATTACACGCCTCGGTGACCTCCATATCGGTATTGCCACCGTCCTGTTCCCCGAGGGCCTCCCCAAAGGTCATCCCGTCCCTGGAGTTAATGGGTTGGTCGAGGTCCAACATAACTTCCCTGGAGTAGCTCCCTGTTTTCGCCTTGTCCTTATATATTTCTGATTTTGGTTTTTTCACCACCCTGGACACATTATCGATTTCTATAAGGATATATGCCCGGATCCACATGGATGCGATGCTGGAAAACCTGGCATTGGATACATTTTTGTCCACCCATCCGCATACCTGTTTGTACGAGTATTGGGTGTTGTCCTTAAAATAGGAATTAAATTTTTGCCGGAGGGAACCGTAGGTGAAGAAGGAGGAGAGGATATCCGATAGTTTTTCCTTTTTAATTGGATATTTGAGTGGCCGGATGGCGTCCAGCACCATGTCCTTTAATTTTGATTTATCCGGGTCGAATTTATCAAATGCCCTTACCAACCCCTCACATCCGGCGGATATAAGGTCCTGGAGGGACAACCCGAGGTTTTGATACCGCTTGGCGATGGATACCACCAGCTTGAGATTCATCTCTATGAGCCGGTCCCTATTCTCATCACAGTATTTTATATTGCAGTTGTTTTTGTTCTTTTTATATATCCGGTTGATGTCATTGAAGAATATTTGGGCACTATTAACCCCTTGTGCCTCTGCCTTGCACTGGTTTATAATGGTATCCACACTATCCATTATTGGCTGGTGGTTGGAGATGGACAGATTTAACGCCTTTCTCGTTATATAATGAAAATCAATACTCCGGAGGGTCTTTTGTGCCCGGTTTATCCTCGATAGGATGTCATACCTGTAGGAGCCGAATGGATTAATATCCATGGAGTCATATTCCTCAATGAGCTCCTTGTTTGTTCTATTGAATTTTTCCCATTTTTTATCATCACGGGTGGCCATGTTTGAATTTTTGTATTTAATGCTAATATATGCATTTTGGGTAAATTGTTCCCCTGGTAATGGAAAAAAGTTCCATTTAGGTTGATTTCGGTTGTACTGAACGGTAATCCTTTGACCGTATAATTATGAAGGCACCGCGGGGATCTCTCCTTAGAATCGATTTATGCCGCGTTATCCGGATTGTTTCCGGTGTTTGTGATGGTAATATCCTTTGTAGGAATATCCTGGTCCATGAATGACGGGATAAGGTACTGGGATTTTATAATATCCCCCATTTGCTCCTCCCGGGTCTTCCAAAGGATCTCCACCCTTTCCATGGTAATGGTTCCATCCTGTGCAGGTCTGGAACATTTAACCAGGCATTTGAAGATTTTTTCAAAGGTATCCACCATTTTTTTAATTGTCAGTTCCGACCTTGCGATTAGGACCTGGACACTGGATTCCTTTTCGGCATATTTCGTACAAAAGTCTATTATGAATTTTTTCAGGTCCACCTTATTAATGGTTTCCTTGTCGGATATCTCATAGGCCTTCTCCATAAAGTCCTCCATAGGTTTATCCAGGTGGTGTGCCTTGGCATTGGTAATTATATTGATAAGGGTTCGTATTCTTCCGAGTGCGGCAAAGTTAAAGTGACCATTTGGCTTGCGGCAGAACTCAAATATCTCCTTAACCACCGGGATGGTAAACCGGTTGGATAGGGATATTGCTATGGGGACCACCTTCTCAAATACCTCCACATTCTTTACCGTCATCACATTGGTATTGAGGTCTTCCTTCCAGCAATTTCCCTTGCGGATCTCAAAACTACCTTTCATCACATCCTTATATAAGGAAATGCGCTCATCGGTGATAAGGTCCAGGAGTTCCTCTATATCTGCGGTATTGAGGTTTAGCTGTTCCTCTGCGGCAAGCCTCACCATTGTCTTCAAATCCTTGAATACCTCCTGCCCGGAGGGGATGGTGCCTTCGTCATCCTTTACATCCACCTGGTATCCATATAGTTTCATTCCTTTCATAAATACCGGGAGTTGTTGGGCAAATTCCCTGTATTTACGTTCAAAGAATACCACCTTATAGGATAACTCATCCAATTCGTATTTGTTCTTCTCCTCATTGAACCTTATATATTGGTTTTGATTGATGATGGAACTTATCAAGGAATTGTATTTATAGTCCATGGGATTGCGCTCGATCATCCCATTGCATAGTCTTAATATGGAATGAACATCCTTGATCTCCTCATCATTGAGCTTTAGGTTGATGGGTTTGAATTTATTTATATACCGGGGATTACCATCGGCATCATTCCGGGCAACATACATCCTCACAAATAGGTTGTTGTTTCTCAATCTATTACACCACTGATCACATTCCGCCGCAGTACACACATCCGCAAAGTATATACGGAAATTCAAATGGTCATTGATATCCACTCCGGCACCGGCATAGGTGGTGCACATCACCAGCTGGGCATCCTTGATGGTTTTTTCAAAGTTTACCAGGTCCATCTCCTTGCACCCGAGGTTGGATTTTTTGTAATAAAAACTTATAAGGGGCTCAAATATTGCATCCTGCCTGAGGAAATACTCCACCCCGGCACACACCCTTTTATAAAACAATGTTCCCTCATTGGAGGGGAATAGAATCCTATTGCCTTTTTTTATATCCTCCGCCATAGCCTTACACATGTGGAACAACAGGGTCCCTTGGTCATTGACCAATCGTATTTGGAGTTCCTTCTTCCTGGTTTCCTCCTTGATGATATTCAGGTGGACAATGTCATTAAAGAAAACCAACTCCCCGATGGGGGTGCCGGACATGAGAACCACCGGAACCTCGGATATTCGTATTTGATTAATTACCTGAGCCATTATTGGGCGGTACTCGGACATGAATATCAGATGGGACTCATCGATAAATATATAGTCAAATCCATGGGCCTTCACGTCCATCATATTCAACCGGGAGAACTTATCCATGGTAAGGGCGAGACCGTGTTCCACATCCAATTTCGGCTTTCGGTTACCGTAGCTGTTATACCACCCCTCCTCCTGTTCCACCTTGGATTTGATAATGGAGGTGAATGGTTGGACCATCATCACCTTCTTGCCCATTCTTACCAATTGTTTGACCATCTCCGTTTTTCCCAATCCTGGTCCTGCCTCGAGTAATGTTATCCTGCCAAAATTATCCATCAGGTCATGGATTATACTTCCGAGGTATTGGCATCTCCCGATATGGAACTCCTTATAGTTACGGGATTTTGTGATGGAGTTTGGATTACCCGCCATATTCATGGCATCCAACAGGTCGGACTCCTGGATCACCGGACCGGATACATTGAGTTTGATATTAAAACCGTGCATGGTATTCAACCGGCCTACCGCCCATGTGTCCACCGGTTTTTTATACCTCGCCGCCGTTTGGCAATCGGCATACAACTCCTTATCCCTTGTTTTGTTGGAACAAATCGCCCTTAGATACCTATATCCATCCTTTAATCCATATAGTTGGACGAGGGTATTTGCCAACCTCCAGCGGTCATTGTGTTTGTAGTGGATTTTTGTATTTACCTTCAGATCCGGATCCGGTTTGTCCACCACCTCCACCTCCGGTCCATCCTCCGGGGTCTCCTTTCCAAACCACTCCCACCGGGCGAACAGCTCCTTCAGGTCCGGATGGCTTACCCAGTCAATATCCGGATGTCCGGTGTACTCAATGTTGTCAAAACATATATATATAAAATCCTCAAAGAATCCTGTGTTGAACATTGGGTGGGGATCATAAGGAATAAATGCGCCCTGTTGGGGTTTTGCCATGGCAACATCCAACCATCCCATGAGGTCATCCTTTGTGAGACCTAATCCCCCCAATGCATCCAGGCAGGAGATATATGCGAAACTATATTTATGTCGGAAATTGGCGAGGTAAAGGAGTTTTTTTCTATTTATATCCCCATGGATATCCTCCGGAATTGCAATCTTTGTATATATATGAAGGCCGTTCCCCGAGGAGGACAATACCACCCCGAGAAACCAATTGCATTTACGTAATGCATTGAATATCACAGGTTTAAGAGCAAGTGCTGTTTCGTGGTTTTTAATATCCATGTCCACCACCTGCCATCCATTCCATGCCTCCCAACCCCCACGGCCCACCGGCCTAACCCCATTATCCACCCCATAGACCACCTGTCGGCCGGATTTTGGGATTCCTTTATACCGTTTATCCGGGACCATATTCACCAATTCATTCAAGGTGGTGGCCCGCCCTTCCCGCGCGGTGATGGTGGGAAGGATACTTATCCTACTCTCCTTGAGGCATTTGGAGAATTGGTTTTTCTCATATTGATCACATTGTATCCAATCGGGACTGGAAAACTCCGATTGAACCCAGTGTTGCTTCCAGGACATTTTCGCCGGCTGGGAGAGAACACGGTAGGATTGTATTACCTTACTTAATGAGATTTGCTGGTCAGACATGCTAAAATATTACCGGCCACCGGGGTTTGTTTAATTGTTGAAAAAAAAACACCGGATTTAATCCGGTGTTTTTATGTATACCTTTCATTGGCAAATCCACTAAGGCTTGGTGGTCTCCGTACCAGGAAGAACCGGCTTGGTGGTGAGGGGAATCCTCCAGTACTTATCACTATCCGTAAGGGTGGTATCCGCCTTCGGGTCGTACTTCACATATCCCTTGGAGGGATCATTCTTATCGGCGAGCTTGTAGATAACCACCTGGCCATTATCCTTGTCGGCGTTATCATTCGGTTGGCTTACGGCATAGGAGATATAGGAGTAATCCGTCTTTCCGAATACCGTGCTATCGAACACTGCGATGAGCTGACCGGGGTTGATCGGACCTGCCGTGTTAATCCAGTTCTCCACATCGGTGGTGCGGTCCATCAGACCCTCATCCTCGGCGATGTCCTTGTTGTCCTCATCCTTTCCACCACCGTACACAACGGAGCGGAGGGCATCGACCTTCTTTACAAGGGCTGCCTTTGGCGCATCGACATCGGCGGGGACGGCACCGGCGGCAACATCAGAGCCATATAAGGTGGTACGCTCCTCGGTTTCCTTGGCCTCAACGGTTGCGAGATCGGTATCCAATCCCTCCACACCGCGGACCTTCTTGTGGGTGTCCGGATTTACATAATTACCTTCAACCAGTTTGAAGTCCTTATTTGCAAGCTCGGTAACACCATAGGAGTAGGTCACCACACCTGCGGGCTGCTCCTCCTTCGGGTCCTTTGTGACCAGGTACTGTGCACCGTCATTGTCGGCGATTACCTCAGCCTTGAAGTCATAGTCATCCACCAACTCATTCAATGGAACCCACACCGGTGTCGGGAAAGCCATGCTGGTTGCACTCTTGCCGAGGAAGATAACCAAATAGTTCTGTCCGTGGTTCTGAGCGGCATCCGCCGGGACGTTCCGGCTTGGTCCCTCCGGGGTATCTTCCGGCCAGTCCACCGTACCATCATCCTTGATGGTTACGATCTTTGCTGCGAGGACCATACCATCCACCACGAATCGGCTCGTATCGATATCAATGGTCTTCGTTGCACCGGAGAGGTCATCACCAACCGGTGTCTTGGTGGTACCAAATCCGAGGGTAAGGGTGTTACCATCATCGGAGATCTTGGATTTAACATCCGTGAATGCTGCTGCCTCCAACGCATCTACCCTGGCAGTGAGGGCCGTTAGGTCTGCGGTGAGCTGATCCACCTCGCCGCGAAGCTGTGCGATACGGGCATATGCCGTACCATCGGCCTTTGCCGCGTCAGCGGCCGTACCGAGATCGGTGCGGACATCCCTCAGGTACGAGCAGATGTTATAAATCTTACCACTAATACCGGCGAGCTTGGAGTTTGCGATATCCTCCACGCCATCAACATCAAGGAACTCCTTGTAGTCATCACTATCCAACAGGTCCTTTACCCTGTCATACAGTTGGGTGGACAGGTCATTGTTTGACTTAAATTCACCATAGAACTCACCAATCTTCTGAATAAGGGCAAGGGTACCCCTCTCATCCAGGTAGTGTTTATCAGTTGCTAAATATCCCATAATTTGTATTTTTTTGTTGTGATTTTATTAAAATTTAGGACCCCCTAATGCATGTAGGGGAAGGACTCAAAGTCCTTTTTGAGTGTGTCCGTTGGCACCCCTACCTTATCCAGGTGCTCTATCACATAATCGGCACTCAGCGCACCACCACCATACACCTTCCGGTCGTTCTGCGCCCAAATAGCCAGCATCTGAAGGATGGCAAATGAGTTCGCAGTCATCAATCCATCCTGGCCAATACCGGCCCTGGGAAGCTGTTCGAAGATATAGGTGGTGAACTCCGGGGAGTTGATATAGTCCTTGAGTTCCTTGAGGGGTTTGATACACTTATCCAGGATGGCGGTGCCCAGCTCCCTGGTCACCTTTTTCAGGCGATGGGCGAGCTCCTTGAGTGCTGCATTTAATGATATAATATCATTTTTCACCCAGGTCAGATCCACCTCATTGCCCCCGACCCTCTCCCATCGGTAGGGGAATCGGGTAGAGGCCCCTTCGGGTCGGCGGACTGCGATCCATTCCACCCAGTGGTTGCCGACAATATTGTCATCCCCTTTGCGTGGTGCAAGGTATAACGTGGTGAAATCCACAGTGGGAACAATCGGCCGGCCGGTCTCATCCACCGTATCCACTATTTGAATGGTGAACTTGCCGAGACGGTCCACCTCGCCGCGGATCTGCTTGATAACCATTGCTGCCGCCGCGGCGGTGAGGGCATTGGAACTATTGTTATAGGTTAAAACCCTCCTTCCGGCGGCATCGGTGGTCTCCCCTTCCACCCAGTTCTCGTATTTAAGGTGAACGGTATTATCGGAGCCGGCCACGCTGATCGGTCCATTGTTTCCACTCTGCACCGCCTGGATGGTCGGGGTGGTCTCCAGCTCCTGGAGTCTTTGGGCAACGGCGAGGATATCCTTTTTGGAAGCGAAGTGTGCCTCTATCCTTGCCCACAGCCTCTCCATGGCCATTCTCCTTTCCTCGTATTCCTTATTATACCCTTTATCCATTGCATTCATCCAGTAATTTTCTCAAGGAATCCCATGAATCCTTTAGCTCCTCCTTTGCGGATGCCTCGTTATAAATGGCATTTACCACATTGTCGGGGATTTCCTTCATATTATCCTTAGGTACCCCGGAATCCTTTATGTCGTCCCTCAGGGCGTCAAATGCACCGTTTATATACCGGTCATCCATTGGGTGGGGGCCATCCGGTTTTGGTGGGCATGGCCTATCCGGTTTTGGTGGGCATGGCCTATCCGGTTTTGGAGGGCGAGGTCCATCCGGGTGGTGACACTCCGGGCACTCATTGGCATCCCATGGTCCATCCGGGCGGAAAGGTATCCCCGGTCTTTGCGGATGTGGCCTCCCCGGTCTTGCCGGCTCCGGTCCAACAGGTCTTGGCAGTGGACCTGGCGCAAGGGGATCCGCCGGGTGTGGGGCGTCATGGAGATGGCGGCGGATTGCCTCCCTGATCATTCCATCCACCATGTGGTGGGTCTCAGCGAGGATATCCCTTTTAAGATCCGCAACAAAGGCACCCATGGGGACATATAACGGCTCACCCTGGGAGGCAAGGTAAATCTTTATATACCACTCCTCCGGGTGAAGGCCGCTCTTCCTGCCTTCCTTGTTGTGCATGGGGTGGGAGTAATAATCCACCCCGTCATATGGTGCCTTGAGTAACTCCACCCCGAGGATGGAAGGTGCGGCGGCAGCCTCCCGGGCGATCTGCGGGATGTATTTGTTAATGATGTTAAATAGAACCTTTTGCACACTGGTACCCGCGGGGAGGTCATCGGCAAGGTCACCAACGATGCAGGCATCAGAATTGGCACTTATCTTATATCCCTTCCTATCCAGGGGGGATATTTTGATACCCGGACCGGAGGCGAGTTTGGCATTAACCACGGCGTTAGGCCCGGTTACGCACTGCTTGCGGATAACGTCCGCCACATCGGAGAGGTCGTCCATGGTACTGACGTCCACCCCGATCTCCCTGAGGGCAGAGCGGATATCAGCAATATTCCGATTTTGGGTAACTGTATCCAATAAGTTTGACATAATACGCGTTTATGATTATATATTTCAATAATATATCGGATTCGGTGTGCCTTTCAGTCCCATTCCATCACCTCATACAGGGTGGTGGCCCAATCGGTAAATGCCTGGGATATGAAGTTCCGATTCCCCTGAACCTCATCCTCTATCATATACCCCAATGCGGTGGACAAGGACCGGAGGATCTCCAGGCCCTTGCCGTGGACATCCTCACTTATGCAGGTGCAGTCATTGAATACGCTCACATAGTCCATCTTCCCCAACCTCAGGCCGGACCGGAGGATGTTGTCAATGTACTTCTTAAATTCCTGGAGGAAGATGGTGGGAAAGTCACCCCAAAAGGCAATGTCGGAGAATTTTTCCACCATTGCATTATATATACTCTTCCTGTATACAAATAGTGGATCACATGACTCCACCACATCGGTATATAGGGAAGATACATCATTCCCACACCCACAGGCCGAGGAGTTGCTTCCCTGTATGGTGATATTTGCGGTGGTCTTCCCGAATTGATGGAGCCATTTTACGGTGTCATCATACATACCACCGGCATAGTATTGTAGGACGTGGGTGAAATTCTCATCGAAAAATTGATTTTTCTGATCTCCCCTGGAGTCCTGGTCGAAGGTTAGCATATTGAATGCCAACCAGCTACGGAATTTCCTCAGCTCATCCATTGTGATATCATCATCAGGTGAGAAGGAGTTTGCCCTCACAAATGGGATAATGGTATTTGCCGAGTCTGTTGCCTCGGGGTCAATAAACGCCCCTACCCCGTTCTTTTTATATATATCCCAATACATCGGTTTGGTGTGGGGGTCCTTCTCCAGGTATTTGAGGTTGGTTATATCGTTCTCACAGGTGATGTACTGTTTTTCATCCATCACCTCAAATGGTACGGCATACCGGAAGCCAACCAACCAGGTGTATTTACCTTTTAGAAACCGGTTGAACAGGTCGTCCCCGCTCTTCACCTGGTCCTTGAATTTTATTATGTTCATATCCTTGTGTTCGTATCTTTCCTTAATATCCTTCCTTAATTGGTTCCTATTTTGTTTTTTGTGTTTGCAATCGCGGCCTTTTTCTCCTGCATCATATTTTTGATGTTTGAGTACTCATTATCCAGGTTACCGGTTACCGATCCTATACTCCCGGATAGTGTTTGGGCCAGGGAGTTCCCCATGCTTATCAATGCGGCGAGCTCCTGCTCCACCATTTCCTTTGCAATCCCGGTTACATTGATGGAGTCTATGACCGCCAACCCATTTTTCGCCACTGTGTTGACATTGGTGATCGCAGTGGTACTCCCCTTGATGATATTCATCGCGAGCTTCGCCTCCTCAGCCTTATCCTTTGCCTTTTGGGCCTTGAGCTTCACCCATTCCACCTTTGTTAGCACCCCGCCACTGGCAAGTTTTGCCTTGTCATAGGCCTTATCGGCCATCTTCTCCTTGAGGTTGTTGATAATTTTGTTTTTTTCCTCCTCCAACTTGCCCCTCAGATCATCCAGCTTTTGTGATACCCACTGGTTTGCATCAACTGCAACACTTACAATCTTGCTATTAATCTCCGCCACCTTCCTGGCCACCTCCTTTTGGGTATTCCCGGTGGCATTGGCCACCGCCTCCTTGAGTTCCTCGGTGAACCGACTGATATCATACGCAGCTTTATTAAGTGCCTTGTTGATATTGGTTATTTTTTCATTAATGTTCTTTAGGAGTTGTTTGGTTTCCATTAGGTGGACTATATATATAAAATACCCTAATTCCAACCCATCTGATCGGGTATTATATAGATATATAAAAGTACCATAATATGACCCCAATAAATTCAACGGCCGGCACCTTTACCCCATCAAACCAGTATATCGCCGATCTGGGGCGACTGGGGGTGGCCACCTATAAGATATTACCGTCAAAATTCATTGTGTATGGCTCCATATGCCCCAATATGGACAGGATAAACTCCCAAATAGACCTGGTGAGGACCAAACCAGGCACCACGGATAGGAATATCCAGGATAATGTTAAAAAAATTCTTTGGGAAGGCAATGATGACTACTGCGGTCTTCGGACCGGCGCGCTGGTATGCGGGGATATATGCTTCCTGGGTGCGGATACCAGCAATGGATATACCTTCACGGAAACCTATGTCGCGGTAAACGGCCAGGACAAAACCCCGGTATTTACGGAAAGGGGGAAGAGTATATCCGCCGGTACCGAGGTGGTAAAGGCCGGGACCTCGGGATATGGGGAGAAGATGTTCACCTTTTGGAATATCCTCCTCCTATATGATATGCACAACACCACCAACACGGGGGACACCGTGGTGGTAAAGGACCAGGTAATGGGATTATATAGCCTTGGTCAGGGGCAAACCCTATTGGTTAATGGGGATTCGTTGTATGGCACCGGAACGAGCTGGGCGGTGAGGATACTCACCCGTTTTGCATACGATGGCAGCAGGGATAACATATCCGTCTCCACGGATAGCCGTGTCACCGGGATAACCCAAATTCTCTCCGAGCTGGGGGATATAACGGCGGAGTTAAGAAATATAACCAGCACCAAATATAAGGACCTAACCTATGTCAAGCAATATTTGGATAACTTCAAAAACACCCGCACGGTGAATATCCCTTATATCTCCGATGATGGAAAGTGGTGGATGGTCAACGGGAAAGCAGTGGCGAAATTTGAGGCCAACCCCACCGGTACCGGGACTTGTGGATGTGATGAGATTGATGACAATGAGGTTAATGAAATTATACGGGGGATATCATGAATGTGAGGGAATTTTTAGGTAGGACCGGACTGGCCGAACTTTGGAGGATTATCGAGGAAAAATTCCAAAGTATATTGGTGTCCGGGAAAAATATAAAGACCATCAACGGGGAGTCCATCCTGGGATCCGGGGATATCAGCATCCCCGGAGGGGGGGCCAACTATCAATTTACCGGTGGAACAAAATTAAAGAAACCCGGATACTTCGGGGTGAGCAGACCCGGTGGGATATTGGAGTTTGTGGATGTCGGAAAATTCAAAACCATCAATGGAAAATCAATATTCCAGGATGATGGTGGTTCCAATATCACCGTTGGTGGGTCGGCAAAATGGGAGGATATCATCGGGGTGCCGGATTACCTATCCACCGAGCCGGGGATAATAACAAAGAAGAAAACCTATGTGTTCGGGAATACAGCGGATATATACCTCACCCTCAACAACACATCAAAAAGTGGGGTCAAGGTAAAAGGGGATGATATGATCACCGTGGGATCTCAGGAATTGTCCAACCTGGATGGCTCCCAATCATACATCCTGAGTTTTGCCATCGACAAGGAGAAACTCAAGGATAATACCACCGTTTCATGGGATAAAATCGTGGACATCCCCGATTATATACAGGATCTCATCGGATCCCCGATGGCGAAGCTCTCCTCCCTGCCGGATAGGCTCCTTACTAAATTTTCCTACCTCCAGGATAACACAGGAATGTATCTCGTCCATAACTACGTGGAGTACTCCAAAACGGATAGGAAATATGTCGAGGGGGAGTCAAGGGATCCATGGCCGGTGAATAAACCACTTATCGGGTGCTCCATCACCGGGTCCTGGAATTTCTTTAAGAATGATGGGGTCACGGAGGTGGCACCTAAGGACATGAATCCGACACCGGATGGAAACAATCCCACCATTGAGGAGGGATACAAGGCACAATTTACCGGGACCTATAAATGGACACATAATGATAACTATAAGGATCCTACGGCCGTGGCATCCTGGTCTTTTTGGAAAGATAAACCGCTACCCGGAACAGGGGTGGACTCCGAGTCAAAGACCTCATCCATATTGGGATGGGATACCACCATCACCGCGGCGATTACTGCATATAAAACCGGGTTAATGGTAAAATCCGGTACATCGGATGTCGTCCCGGCCTCAGGCCTGGATTCCACCGGGGATGACAGGCACCTATATGTCCGCGGCAGGGTATTTTGGGGATATACCACCAGTTCAGATCCCAGTAAGGTTGATTTCAGTAAGTTGTCAAACACCCTTGACTGGGGCGCGAACCGGAGATGGGATGGGGTTAATCCAACAGGATTAGAGTACGTTGTATATGCCTATCCGAAGCGGTTTGGAGCACTGGCGAGCATAACCTTAAACGGGGCGGATGCAATTATAGGCTCCTTTGTAAGATCTGAAAGGACCATCACCAATGCGGCCGGATTGAATGTCCCATTATATTTATATATTTCCGGTAACGCCGGCGCATATAATAATGCAAAATTGAACTTCGCAACATCATGAGTACATATATTGCACCTACAGAAAAAGACACCGAACATCCCCTATACCTCCCGTCAATAAGACGAAGCAGCAATACCCACGCATACGGTATTGTCCCGGGGGATGAAGTCTCCGGTCAGCGGTGGGTGGCAAACCTGGATGATCTATACCACATACCTATTCCTATATTGTCAAGGTTTAATGGGTATACCACCGGTCTCACCACGGATACCGAGCTGGATGCCAGCGGAAACCCCACCGGCCCGAGGACCAACCGGCAGGTTACCCTCCTCCACCCCGGTGATGATGCCCTTATGCAGGAGTGGTATGTGGTCAGCGTGGGGGCCTTTTATAGGTTGATAGACTGGAAGAATAGGACCAATGCGTCCGGCTGGGAGCAGGTGGTGGATTCCTCCTCCATGACCATAAAGGAGGTGGAGGCAGCAGATGAAAACACCTTAAAATCCTATCAGCTCTGTTATAACAAGAAGGGTGCGGGTGCCGGGGATGTATTTGTTGGGGAGAAGATAAATATCCCTAAGGATCGCACCATCCAGGATATCCGGCTCGGCCATAATGATGACACCATTGATGATAAAGGAAACATAGTTGACTCCGGGAACACCGATAGTAAGAAGGTTAGCCTGAACATCTCCTATATCCTCGCAAATGGAACATATAAACTGGTCCATATTGACGTGGCGAGCTTCCTCCAGGAGTCGGAGTTTGGGGATGGCCTGAAGGTAGAGGATGGGGTGGTGAGTATAAAGATCGGAAAGGACTCCAGTAACTGCCTGGGGGCCTCATCGGATGGGTTGGATGTACTTACGGACAAACCTCTCGCCACCCCGAGGATCACCGGTGAGTGGAGGATTTTTAAGTATGATGGGGTGGAAGAAACGGATAGGATATCCCGGCCTGCCATCACCCTGGAGTATGGGTATAAGGCCCAATTTATAGGTTCCTACAAATGGATCGGGGATGCCAGCCACAAGGATCCTACGGATATCCTTCCCAACAGCTCATGGGATGATCTTCCTGCATCCAATACCGATTCAAACACCATTACCACCGGTATACGGGGGGGTGATTTTACCGTGAGTGTAAGTCTCTCCGCACCTAAACGTGGACTGGAGGTGGTCAACGGGTCAAAGATAGTTCCGGCAACAGGTAGTGATGTTATATCCTCATCCTGGAGGGTCGCATTCAAAAATCGCATATACTATGGGGTGACCACCAATGGGTCCCCTACCGAGAAGGATATCACAGGCATGGGTAGTCTCCTGGGGGATAAGGAGCAGACCATTAGCGGGGTGTCCGCCAACACCACCCAGTACTTTGTATACGCATACCCAAAAAGTCTTGGCCTGTTAAAGGCCGTTATACAAGGTGGTGCACTGGAGATATTGGATGCGTTTGCCACCCCATATACCCTAACCATCACCAACAAGGCCGGGATGCCTGTGGAGCTGTATGTATATGTATCCAATAGGACAGGTGCGTTTAACAATGCGGGACTCACATTTAAGTAGTCCCGCACCTATTATATTGATTATTTTATATTAAAAAAAAAGAATAATATATGCCAGTACTTTATCCCGACGTGCTAACCCAGGCTACCCGCCTGGACAAATCAGCAGATAAAAAATTTAGTGGTTACGGAATCGTTTATGCCACTGACATATCCGGCCATCGTATGGTCCGTTCCTTTGCGGATCTTCTGAAAATTCCATGCCCCATCCTCAGCCCATCGGAGGGTCCGAGTGTTGATTCCAATGGTAGTGACGCCCTCGGCCAGGAATGGTATGTGGCCGCAGATGAAAGAAATAATCAGGGAAAACCATCCAAATATAAACTTACCAAATGGACCCCCACCACCAGGGACAGTGATAAGGTGAGGTATACCACCGCTGATAATTGGACACGTATTGCGGACCTTACCGCCGAGGACCAGGCGAATATCACGGCACTTATTGATAGGGTGACCAAAATTGAGGAATATAGGTATTGCAATGGAGTTGAAAAATATAAAGCCGATGGTCAAACCGCACTGAACCAGGGTACCTATATTAGGGCAAAAATCGATGAAGGTTCGGCAAATGTCCTCGCGGCGCAGGAGGGTGGGATCTCCTTACTGACGGACAAGACCCTGGTGTCACCGTCCATCACCGGTACCTGGAAGTTCTTTAAGAATGATGGTACCACGGAGGTTTCTGCATCAAGCCTTGGATTAAATGTAAACAACTCGTGGGTGACCCTGGAGAACGGATATAAGGCCCAATGGACAGGAACATACAAATGGACCCATAGTGAATCCGGGAAAGACCCGGAATCGGTATCGGGAAATTGGACCACCTTGGCAGATTCCGGTGTTGCGTCAAGTATATACACCTCCGCAGTGGTAGGTTCATATACAACGATATCAGTTAAACTCTCCGCACCAAAAAAAGGTCTGGAGGTGGAGGTGGTCAATGGAAGGTCCACCAATAAGGTTAAACCGGCAACCGGCGAGGATACCACAAGTGCATCTGTGGGGGTGTCATTCTCCGATAGAATCTATTATGGTGCAACGGCAAGTGAAAAAATCACCGAGGCAGACATAAAAAAATGCAGCAACAGACTCGGAGGTAAGGCCCAAACCATTAGCGGGGTGACCCCAGGGGTGGGTAATTATTGGATATATGCATATCCTGCGTCCCTGGGAAATCTCAAAGGTATTGTACAGGATAATGCCCTTGCGATACTACCATCATTTACCCAACAATATACCGCAGATAAACCGCTAACCATCACCAACGGGGCTGGGGTGCAGGTTAAACTTATTGTATATAAATCCAACAATGCAGCCGCATTCTCAAATGCAACCCTCTCTCTTTCATAAAAAAAATTAATTTCTATACCATGGCTATTAAGACCGGATATGTTCCCTATCCAGCATGCGTTGTTCCCGCGGACCGGGTTACTGGATTGATATACAGTAATTATGGAATGGTCCACGCAAAGGACATTATTGGATCCAGGTCTGTACCGGACCTCCCCACCTTATACCAACTTTCCGCGGGGTTGTTATCCGAGGATGGGGAGGGTGCCAATGCTGTTGGGCAGCTCTGGTATGTGGCAAGTGAAAAGGCTTATTATACCCTCACCGATTGGTCCAAAAAGGATACCTCCGCCGGGTGGACAAAAGGAATCCCCGGGGTCTCCGGTGAGTCTTCAGGTGGATCCATAGTGGATACCAATACCACCTACGCCTTTAGCCCTACAACAAAGGATAACACGATAGGATTCGAGGTCACCCCATCCGAGGGGGACCCCATCCCCGTGGAACTTGGTACATTTGCTACCATCAACAACAAATCAATACTTGGTGGGGGGAATATTACCATTCCCACCGGTCCATCCGTATCCGTTAGCCCTATTACAAACACCGGTACCAATATAGCCAATATCACCATTGGGAATAAAACCTATTCCTTATTTGCCCCGTCAGCAACCGGTGGATCCGCAGTAGATACCAATACCACATATACATTTGGTGACGGTAAGGTGGATAACAATACAATCTCCATTCCAATCACCGAAAAGAATATTGGTGGTAACCCGGCCAACAAGGATATCACCATCGGTACATTTGCTACCATCAACAGCAAATCAATACTTGGTGGTGGGAATATTAGTACCCCGGATACCAATACCACCTACGCCTTTAACTCTACAACAAAGGATAACACGATAGGATTCAGGGTCACCCCATCCGAGGGGGACCCCATCCCGGTGAGTCTTGGCACCCTGGCTACCATTAATGGTAAACCAATACTTGATGGGGGGAATATTGCCACCCCGGATACCAATACCACCTATAGTATCGGTGCGGCCAAAACAACGGATGAAAATACCATAGGGGTCACCCTTACCGGTTCTGATGGAAATAACACCGACACCAGTTGGGGGTTTAAGACCATTAATGGGAGCCCTGTTATTGGAAGTGGAGACATAAATATTCCCACCGGCCCATCCATATCCATTACCCGGAGTCTAACCGAAGGGACACCGATAGCCACCATCACCCTGGATGGAGATGCAATAGTTCTATATGCCCCAAAGGCCACCACCAGTGGTGGTACCGCGGTGGACACCAATACCACCTACGCCTTTAACTCTACAACAAAGGATAACACAATAGGATTCAGGGTCATCCCATCCGAAGGGGACCCCATCCCGGTGAGTCTTGGTACCCTGGCCACCATCAACAGCAAATCAATACTTGATGGGGGGAATATTACCACCCCGGATACCAATACAACCTATAGTATCGGTGCAGCCAAAACAACGGATGATAACACCATAAAGGTCACCCTTACCGGTTCGGATAAGGTGACCTCCAGCGCCGGCTGGGAGTTTAGGACCATTAATAAAAATTCGATCATTGGAAGTGGGAATATCACCATTCCGGATACCAATACAACCTATACATTTGGTGACGGTAAGGTGGATAACAATACAATCTCCATTCCAATCACCGAAAAGAATATTGGTGGTAACCCGGCCAGCAAGGATATCACCATCGGTACATTTGCTACCATCAACAGCAAATCAATACTTGATGGGGGGAATATTACCACCCCGGACACCAATACCACCTACGCCTTTAACTCTACAACAAAGGATAACACAATAGGATTCAGGGTCATCCCATCCGAAGGGGACCCCATCCCGGTGAGTCTTGGTACCCTGGCCACCATCAACAGCAAATCAATACTTGATGGGGGGAATATTACCACCCCGGACACCAATACCACCTACGCCTTTAACTCTACAACAAAGGATAACACAATAGGATTCAGGGTCATCCCATCCGAAGGGGACCCCATCCCGGTGAGTCTTGGTACCCTGGCCACCATCAACAGCAAATCAATACTTGATGGGGGGAATATTACCACCCCGGATACCAATACAACCTATAGTATCGGTGCAGCCAAAACAACGGATGATAACACCATAAAGGTCACCCTTACCGGTTCGGATAAGGTGACCTCCAGCGCCGGCTGGGAGTTTAGGACCATTAATAAAAATTCGATCATTGGAAGTGGGAATATCACCATTCCGGATACCAACACCACCTATAGTATCGGTGCGGCCAAAACAACGGATGAAAATACCATAGGAGTCACCCTTACTGATTCGAATAATGTGGCCTCCAGTGTCGGTTGGGAGTTCAAGACCATTAATGGAAATTCTGTTATTGGAAGTGGGAATATCACCATCTCCACCCCGGACCAGGTGGTAAAAAAGGTGGAAAATACCGGGAGCGGCACTGTGGTGGAAAGTGTCAAGCTTAGTAATGGTACCTTAACGGTTACCAACAGGGCAGAAAGCCCCATTACCATTACTGATGCTGGGCCTACAGAAATAGCCACCGTAGGTGACGTTAATGTGTTAACCGCGATAAAGGCATCCGGCCACGCCATCACAAAAACATCCCGAACCATTGTACTACCCGGTGCCATCCCGGATAAGGACATCACCAACATTATTGCCCCCACGGCAGCGGCAAGCTATGGATTCCATGGAGGTCCGGCAAGTGATCTGAAACCGATGTGTGTAACCCCATGCTCACCGGTAATATATAAGATTACAAAGGGATCCTCGACCATGAAGGAAGGCGAGTATTATTTATTAGACACAAGCAATGGATACTTTTACGAATGCTGGTCACCGGGAATCAATGGAGCCAACGCCATCAGACAGGGGGATAGAATTGATAGAACCACAAGTGATTCCTCGCTCACATCGGAGCTGGCCTTTATGGTGGTTGGGGACCCAACCCTGGGAAATCCGGTAAAACTGGTAAAATTATATTAAAAGATATATGGAATTTTTGGATATAAACGGTCTGCAAACCCTATGGGCGGCAATCAAGGCCCGCCCGGTGGATTGGAGTCAGATCACCAACCCCCCATTTAACAACAAGGAGGATATCCTCACCTATATAACGGAAAATATTGGCTCAATGGTCTCCGTGAGTCAAAAGACAGCCACCGGATCACCTATTGCCGTTATCACCGTTGGGGGGAAGAGTACCACCTTATACGCCCCTACGGCGTCACAGGACTACCCTGATTTTAGTATTGTAAATCCTACATCCATGCCGGTTAGTGGTGGAACCAAATTTGTTAAAACCGTGGAGACCTATAACACCCACGGCCTCAAATTCACCACCGACTATCTTACGGCATCCATAATTGGCGGATTGGATGCCTATGTGAAAAATAGGCGATCCTCCGTTGAAATCGGAACCCCATCCGGTACAGGAAACGCAATAGGAAGCCTGTCTGTGAGCGCATCAGACGGGGTATACACCATCATCCCGAAACTGGTAACCATCAGCGGAGGCGGGGGTACCGGTAAGGTGGATTGGAGCAATGTAACCAATAAACCCACCGTGATAACAGGGGTGAGTATTGCAGACGGTAACGGTGATAATGATCCATTAATCACGGGGGCTGAGCTGGTGGACGGAAACAACGGGAAGACCCTCAAGCTCACACGGGCATGGTTGAAGGGTATCTCCATAGCCAATACCCAATCCACAGGTAAGGTTATTACAAAGATTGAGTATAAAAAGAATGCTGGTAGTACCGGTAAAGCCGGTCAACACACCTTTACCTATACCTGGGGTGCACTTGACTCGAGCTACGGGTGCCTGTTGACCAAACCCACCGCGGATCAAACGATCTCCAACTCCAAAAAGCTAACCAATACCGGTGCCATTTATGCATCAGGCTTCTTCGAGTCCTCGGATAAACGGCTGAAAAAGGATATCACCAGTGTTCCGGCGGACGTAAAGGAGTCAGCAGGGAATGTGGAAATAAGGTCCTTCAGGCTTAAAAAGGATGAGTCCTTCCATGTCGGTGTGGTGGCCCAGGAAATGGAAAAGGTCGGATTGGGATGCCTGGTTGGAAAAGGTGGGGATGGACATCTTGCCGTGGATTATATCTCCTTCCTATGTGCACGGATCGCCGCACTCGAGGATAGAATTGCAGTCCTGGAAGGAAAGGATAAATAAAAAAATAAAAACCGAGTATAACAAAAGATCTCCGCCGGACCTTAATAAGTGTAAGGACTTGCGGAGATCTTTTGTTAGAATCGCATTAAACCAGCTTAGGGTTAATTTTAGGGTCCATTTTAGGATCCACCTTGTGTTTTTTCTTTCTCTTAACCTTTGCGGTGAATAAATCCCCGCTACCTGGTGTGGAGGGATCAATCTCCGGGGTTCCGAGGGTACCCCCTGCAGGTGCGGCTGGATTCCCCATTCCTACGGTATTGCCCGGGGTGGCCATCCCACCGCACTCGGTGAGGTAGTCAAATAAGTTTTTCATGGCTATTTGTTTTCCAATGCCGCCACCCTGGCTGCGAGGGCGTCAATCTCATCGGAGGTAACCACACCTTTTCCACTCACGGTGGGTTTGCCGCTGGCCTCGAGGACCATAGAAAGGGTGTTGTTACCGATGACCAGTTGGTTGTCCTTATTAACGGTGGCCACCACAATGTCATCACCGAACAAATTAGTACATTTGATGGTGTCCCCAACCTTCAGGGTGATAACATCCCCGTCATCTGATTTAACCTTCTGAACCGATGTGTCGGCAAGGGCCTTGGCCTCCTCAGCGGTCTTCTTGATGGCTGCCACACCACCGTTGATGGTATTAAACCCATCGGCAACATTCTTATTAATGGTGTTAATGGCGGTCACCAGGTTATCATTAATTGTTTTAAGGGACTCATTGAGTTTTTTGATTTGTGCCTCCTTTGCCTCGTCATTGGCCTTGAGGGTATCCAGCTTTCCTACCAGCTCCTCCAGGAGGGTTTGCTGGTCGGTGTCCTCCTTGATATTGCCTTCCACGGTGGCCTTGAGGGAGTCGATGAGCTCATTGAGTTCGTTCTTTGCCTCCTTAATATCATTGGCATTGTCGTCAGAGATCTCGGCCTTCATGGCCATGATCTTATCCACCAGGGTCTTCAGTCCCCTGACCGAGACATAATACTCCTCGGGTTTTACCTTGTTCTCCATGTTAATAAAGTGTATTGTGTGTTATGCCTATATAATAACGAAATAACGAAAAAAGGGGCCCGGTAGGACCCCCTCATCATCATACCTTTTACACCTTCTCCAGGATTGGTTTGATATTAACCTTTTTGAGACAGATGTCCTCGATTATATAAGGTTCATTGTGTACCCTCTGCCCACTGGCCGGATCATAATAGGTACTCTCCTCGAACCCGGTGATGGCAACCGTTATTTCATCCCCTGGCTTGAAATCCACCAACTTCGAGGACTGGGCGGGGATCAATCCGGTGATGCCCTCGGATGGGATCTCCACAAATACCCCGCATTTATTGGCACTATTGATAACCCCGGTGACCGAGCCTTGGTATACGTGGTCCTTTTTGAACTCATCGGGCTTCTCGCACCAGTCCTTGAACATTTGAATCATCTTCATATTTCCCCGGTGACGGAGGTATGCCTTTCGGGAGCACACCAGGGGCATGGTGCCGGTCCGTGGTCGGGGGGAATAGGATTGAATAAAGGTGTTCACTGTTTTACCAACATAGGACTCAAAATCATTGGTGGTGTTCAGCTCTATCTGTGAGCCAGGAATGAATGCATCGATCGTATAAGGCTCCCCGAGGATATCGGATGCCAGTGGGATGATTGCCTTACCAATATACCCCCCGCGGACCAATGTGAGGTCACAGACCTTTACCGGGGTGATAACATCAGGGTAGATGAGGTTTTGAATCCACGGTTTGTTGGCTCGGGGTACCACGAAGTTGTCCACCATCGGTGCAATGATGTCCACCACAGCCTCCCCACCATTAACGGAGACCACCTTGGCACTTGCCGTGGAACCAATTATCTCCTTGTTAATGTTTTTGTATTTATATAGGTTATTCCGGCACGTAAAGTTTACTTTGTAGTTACCGGGGTCAATAACTACCCCATCCTTTCCAATGGATTGGATGACCACCTGTACCACCATTCCGGGAATGAGGGTTTGATCAGGAACGGTGTTGGCCCTGGTGTTATTGGTTACCGTCACCTCATCCGGGTAGGAATCGGCAAATGCCTCCACAATGGTTTTATCCGCATACTTCCGGGTGTTGCGCCGAATCCTCTCCTTGTCAGGGATATAGGTTCCGTGCATAATCTTGGCGGTTATGTCCGCGTCCTCCCTCCGGGCCCGTTTGCTTATCATAGGAAGGAGAATTTTCCAAACCCCCCAGTCCGGGGTCATCAGCCTGGCTGCGCGGTCCTTTTCCTGGTTACGATCATCCCGGACCCTCTCCTTCCGGACCCTTTTCCTTGGTTTGTTGGCGAGGTACTCCTTTTGTGCGGCAACGTCCGCATCAGAAACTGTGTTTTGTTGCATTAAAAGATTATTTGTGGGGTTTCCCCCGGTTAAACAAATACTACTCCTCATTGAACTTCTCCCGGAAATATCCGGATAGAACCTTGAGGGTATATTGTGAAAATAAATTATTCCTTGCCCAGGTTAAATAACTTACATCCTTTTTTGCCAATTCAAATATTTCCTGGTCCTTGTATTTGCCCACCGCCATGACATATACCGGTTTGTGGCCGGGGGCGGAGATGTTCCTAATGGACCCCTCCGGGCTTACCAACTGGTTCTCCGGCCAGGTACAGAGCTCCTCGAGGGGGATGTTCTCGGTTTGTTTGATGAACACGGCGAGGGTGGCCTTCACATCACTCAGGGAGTCATGGGCATCCAATCCGGCATCCTCCATGGATTTCCCGGTGTATTTGTTGAATACCGCGGCAAGGTTCCTGGGGCATAGCTTAAATTCCATAAGCATGGAATCATAGAATACCCTTCCGGCCATTGGGAACTCAAATCCCTCCCTGGAGAAATCGGATGCAAGGAAGGTTATATCAAACGAATTTCCATTATAGGTTAATATATCACAGTCATGGATGAATTGAATGAAATCCGGGATAAGATCGCCGAGACTCTCCCCGTGTTCCTCTATAAACCCATCCGTTAGGCCGGTTATCCCCGCAGCACCGGCACTAATGGTCCATTTCCCGGAAGGCTTTATATAGTGATTCCATTGTCCTAATATTTTCTTTTCCGTGGGATTCCATTTGATTGCTGATAACTGGATGATTCTATCAGATTGTTTGGATAATCCGGTGGTCTCCACGTCCACCACTGCAATGTATTTATTCATTCATTATCTGTTTTGGTGATGATCAAATATATCAAATAGGAAATAAAGTTAAAGGATTTTCCCCATATATTAATCCATTATGGATATCAAAATCAACCCTGATGATAGTCGGTATATATTTATCACCGGCGGCAACAGCCATGAGATTGGTTTGTTGAAAAAACATTATAATCTCATTCCCCAGTATCAGCTACTCCCGAGCTACAGGGGTATTCCCCGGCCGGTGGTGCACCTGAACCAAATTGGACACGGGGTGTTTTTCATCCACTCCGGTCTGTGGAGGGATTTCCAGGTGTTTTGTGCCAATAATGGTATTTTGGTGAACAATGAGATCCCAAAAACATTATATAGGACCGAAACGAACATTGATTTGGAGGGGTTCACCCACCTGGTGGAGGGGTGGTTCAAGGACTCCACCATAAAACCGAGGAAATACCAGGTCAGGGCGGCATGGAAGATGATACATTACCGGATGTCATTGTCGGTGTTGGCCACCAGGGCGGGGAAAACCCTTATAAGTGCCATGGTATACCGGTGGCTTATGGAGTACGGGGGTATTAAAAAGATATTGATGATAGTCCCCTCCATCCAACTGGTCAAGCAAGGTGCGGAGGATTATAGGTCCTATATGTCATTCTTCGGGGAACACCAACCCGGGGAGGTATGGGCCGGGAATGACCTCATGTCCACCAATGATTTTGTTATTGGTACATTTCAGTCCCTTGTCCTCCGCCTGGATCCCCGCTCCGGCCATTATAATCCCGGATATTTCGATGGGGTGGACTGTGTAATGGTGGATGAGGTCCACCGGGCAAAATCCGTTTCCATACAAAAAATCCTAAGTGCCCCATTTATGAAAGGGGTTAAAATAAAAATGGGAATGACCGGCACCCTTCCAAAAAAAGGAAGCATTGAGGACCTGGATATCCAATCCCTCCTCGGACCTGTGATACAGGAGATCAACCCCGAGGAACTGGTGGAGGGGGGATTCCTGGCCCGTCCGGTAATCACCCAATATAGAATCAAATACACCCCGGAGGAGATCGAGGAGGATACCATCCGGTGTGGGGAGTACCTCAACTCCATATATAAAACAAAGGATGGGAAGAAGGTACCACTGGAGAACAAGGACTTCACAATCCAATACGAAAAAACCCTTCCCACCGCGATCCGGGCAATAAAGCAATTGGAAAGTAAAAAAGAATATATAAAATATCTTATAAACCTTTGTGCTCAAAAAGGGGCCAATGTCCTTGCACTGGAGCAAATGTTGGTCCACCGGTCCACCAAACGCCTGGGGGTTATAAAAACCATAATACAAGGCCGGGGGGCACACAACGGGATTATCTTCACCCAACACATTGAATACCAACGCTTTTTGGTTAAATGTCTCAAAAAATGGTTTCCCAACAAATCCATATATACCATTAATGGTGGGGTGAGCCTCAAAAAACGCCTGGATATCATAGAGAAAATGAATGAGGACAACTGCATCCTGGTTGGCTCCTATGCGGTTATCGGTACCGGAATCACCTTTAAGAATGTGGATTACGGTATTTTCGCCCAGTCATTCAAATCAGACATTGTCAACCGCCAGTCCATGGGCCGCCTGATGCTCCGGTCGGCATCAAAGGAGACATTTCCATTATATGATATCATTGATGTGTTCCCCACCAAAAGACTATATAACCAGGGACTGGCGAAGATAAGAACCTATAAAAATGATGGGTGGGAGTACAAAATTGTGAATATGTAACTGGTGAATGAATCTATAGAATTTGATTTAAGGTATCATACTGCGATTCTAAGGAGAGATCTCCTCGGTGCCTTCATAATTATAAGGCCGGGGAATTTTCTCTCATTAGAATCTCGTTTTTGAAAGTATCCAATCCTTTAATTGGTCATCGGACTTGGGGACACATTCCACCCCATATCGTTTCATACTGGTTTGTTTGAACTTGTCTGGGTCGACCCAGACAAGTTGTACAACTTGTATGGGTTGCCGTAAGTTTAGAAGACTGATGCTCTATCCTATTGAGCTACCATGCCTGTTATATGAGCTTTCTGTCGGAATCGAACCGACATCACGAGAGTACAAAGCTCGTATTCTGACCATTGAACTAAGAAAGCTTTCATTTTATATTAATATATAAAAAAAAGAGGAACCGTTAGCGGTTCCTCCTTGGAATTTATTACGTAATTATTTATTACGTGGTTGGATTGGAAATTGTGCCGGCCTTTCTGAGGGTGAGGGTTTGTACCAACTTCTTGGTTGTTGGGGATGGAACCACCTCCAGGGCCAACAGGACAATACCGGCAGCCTCCGTTTCGGCGTTGTTGTTGGTGGAGTCGCAAACAGTACTGAACTCGGTGATACCGCCATTTCCTTGGATTTGTCCGAGGATGGTATCCGCTTTCGCCTTTATATTCGCCCTGAGAGTATCATTATTTACTTCCCACCAATATTTCCTCAATATATTCTCAATCTCATCCTGGATATAGGTACAGAGCTCCCTGACGTGGACATTGGAGAGTGCGGAGACCGGGGTCTGCTTGGCGGTGCACTCACTATTGATGACATTTCCGTATCTCGGAATCATGGTGATGCAGTTAAGACCAAACGGCTCGAGCTGGTCCAAATCATTCCTTGCATAGTTATAATCCGGGCCTACCACACCGGGATAGGAGATGGTGCCTTTGTTGGTACCTGCGATGCAGTCATAGGGTTTATATTGGCTGTATTTTGTCATATACAGGTTGGAAACCAGGGCTGCACTTGGAACAATGAAGTTATAGGAGCCATCGGACATCTTGAGCTGGCTATAGAAGGCCACGAAGCTGGCGCCTTGGGATTCCACCGGAAGGGAAATACCGGAGTTGCGGGCCACCACCTTGGACATTTCAAATCCACCGATCATGCCGGGATAGCCGAGGAATACGGCGCAGTCCTTCATCGGGGGAAAGTTGAGAATGCCGAGGCAGTTGAACTTCTTTTGGCATACGGATGCGAAATCGGCCTTCATGCTCGTTCCGGGGTATCCCTGGAAGGTGTCCACGAGGTAATGCCAATCGGAGTCCACATTGTTGGTGAGGGCCTCATAGATTCCTTTATATTTCAATACCGGCATAATCTTACCCCCCACCAGTGAGGAACCTTTATCAGAACGCTTGATGGTTTGGTAGTCATACCCTTTCAGGTAATATCCATATACGGATGCATTGGATACCGGGACATCATCCGGCCCATTAACCCCACTGGAGAGTGCGCATACAATGGAGGAAACCGAGCTGTCGTTGTCCTCACCCACCGCAGCGGTGATCTCACCGGGGACCTTCTCATCATCACCAATGGTGTCGTTATCATCCTGGTCTGCCTCATAGGCGTCATCCAACAGCGCCTCATTGAATTGCATCCAGCACTTATGGGACTTATAGTCCTTGTTAAATACCGCATCCAGGGAGATGCAGTTACCGGAGGCGTCATTAAATGATGGGAACAGGATTCCCTGATACATATTGACAAAGTTGGAGGTACTCACATTGGACATTGCCTCCAGGGCATCATCCAATTCACCAAATGCATTAACATATGACTCATTGGTGCGAACCGTAGGCTTGCCTTCATAATCCTTTATGCTGTCATCCACCTTACAGAACGGAATCCACTTATTCTTCGCACTCTCTGCATCCAGGGTGGTGTCTGTACCTGCGGGGTAGGCACCCAGGGTTCCGGTGTATTCAAACAGATTTTTATCCCTGAAATCAGAACGGAACACATAGATCTCCGCGAAGAACTCGGAGAGGTAGTGGTCCCTGATGGCCTGCATATACGGCGGCATATCCTGATCTGTGACATTGGAGTACCAGTCACTAATCTTCACGTCATAACCGGTGGGGCGGAACGGGCGGATGAACACCGTGACGCTATCCTCCTTGGAACCGGTTTGGACAATACGGATATAGTCGGTGATAACATTCGGGGTGGCATCATTCTTACTCAAATAACCACGAATATTCATGATATCATCCGCAATCTTCCAAAAGCGGTTGGTATCATAGATGGTATACGGATTCTGCCTTGGGGTGGTGGTGTTAACATTACCAACCAATGCAGTGGACTCCACGCTACCGGAACCTGCGCCACCCTTGAAGGTTTGGGCTATCTTCAGACCGGCCTGCTTAATGGTGTCGGCCGTGATGGTGCCGGGGTACATATCTGCAGTGTATTTTGCGGCCCCACCATCATCCGTTGATTTCGTTACCGCAAAATAGGTTTGGAGGTATTTTGCGCACAGGCTCTTACCGGCCTCAAGCTGATCCTCGGTGGCAAGGGTGTATTTCCCGTCAGCATCCTTATAATAGATTTTATCCGGGGAAATGACATATGTCTTTGTAGTCACCTGGAGGTATTTCCCGTTAAGCAGATAATAGGTGGCCGAACCGGCGAGATCCTCCACATAGTTATCGCCATCCTTTTTGTAGGTTGGGGTTACATTATCCAGGATGATACTATCACCGCTCAGTTTGATGTCGCTGGCATTAAAGGAGAGCATGGATCCCCTTTCGTTACTAAACGGTTTGAGGTTCAAGGCCAGGATAGGGCCGGCCTTCAGGGCCTGGAGGCAGAGGCGGTGGAAGAATATTCCTTTACGCTCCATTCGCCTGGAGATATTTCCAAAGGTGTTAACGAAGTCCTCCTCCGTTGCAATGTATACCGGGGTGTTAAACGGGCCCCTTTCTGAGTATCCAACCAACAGGCGGAGGGAGTCCTGCTGCTCGTCAGGAACAACGGACTTGTCCCACACATATCGATAGGTACCCGAGCTCTTCAGGCTGCTTAAATAATGTGGTAAACTCATATTTTATATGGATTATTTTGTCTTAAAAATATAATATCCACCAGCCACCGGCGATTTAAGAACATAAAAGATTAACCACCTTGACGGCCTTGAATATAATTATTATCATAATTTTACTGCAGATGATGATTGTTATCGGCGTTGACCCCTCCATACAATCCACCGGAATATATATAAACAAACCATGTGACGTAAAAGATCAATACCACCTGATATGTTCCAAGCCAACGAAAAAACTTCTCGCCTGTCCCCTGGTAACCTGCCATAAATATGATTACCTCCCCCCGGATGGGGATTTTATGGAGAAGGAGAGGAGAAAGACATGGAATGTATGTCAAATTATTTCCATATATAAGGAAATCCTCATTGACGTGATGCCGGATTATTGTGTGATCGAGGCCATCGCCATGTCCGCCGCCGGAAGGATTGATGCACTGGCGATGCTGAATGGGGGGATGAGGTACGTAAACCATACCATGGGGATCCCTATTTATGCGGTTCCGCCTACCTCCAATAAACTGCAATTCACCGGGAACGGCCAGGCCCCGAAGGAGGTTATGGTGGAGTCATGGAAGAGGATGGACCCCCGGATGATGCAGGTGTCAGGGAAGGTGGATGATCTTGCAGATGCATATGCCTTGGCGAATTTCCCTGTTTAAGGTTTGGGGCGCCTGTCATATTGTATATTTATAATTATACATTTATACAACAGGACCTATGGGGGTGATACAGGAGATATGGCTGCAGTGGGGATTGGTGGGGGTCATTGCGGCCGCGGCGGTATATGTTATTTGGGATAACTATCGGCAGAATAAAAAGATAGAATCACAATTATTAAAGGATAGGGGCGTGTGTGTAACCACCCCGCATGTCTCCTCCATCATGGATAGGTTTGATAAGATAACCGAGCGATTGGTTACCTTGGAGAATAATGTTGACAAAAGGTTGACGAAAATAGAGGACTGTATCAACCATAAGGACCTTGACCAAAGGGACCTGGAGAAAAAAAGGCTACAGGCGGTATTGAATTTTGGACCCCTGATCAACACCATCATGACAAATTATATAGGGGATATAAGTGCAGATCATATATGTATCGGCCTGCTCCATAATGGGGTGTATGGTCCGACCGGCATTCCTTTTTTGAAATTTGATGTGGTGGCGGAGAAAATGTTCCCCATCAGGAATACCCAGGACAAGGAGCTTATCCCGGAGTACAACAATGTCAACCTTACCACCATGGATAAACTCCCCGCCGCAATATACCAAAACGACTACGTGTTTTTCGATTTGGAAAACGAAAATGACGTAAATATATTCGAGGGCATCAATGACTCCATATGCCGGAAGAGTATGAAAATTGGCATTAAGAAGATTATCTTCGCCTCCACCTCCGATCAACATGGATGTATTAATGGTTTTGTTTGTGCATACTCCTTTGATGACACCTTTAATGTGGATGCATTTATGGAGATGAGGAAGATGATAGAGAAGTTATATATAGATATTAAATATTAGATTAAATATTAAATATCCAACCTTTTCGCCTTACCTTTCCCCCGGAGAGCCGCCTTCCTGGTGGAGGAGGATGGGCTCCACTGCTTCCAATATTGTAGGATTTGGCTCCTGGTCTCCTTTTTGAAGTGACCCTCGGTTTGAACCGCCTTCACCCACCCGGAGACCGGCACCGGGATGATATTCCCCATGAGTTTCGGGTCGTACATGCGCACCCCAAAGGCGATATTATCCTTTTGGAGGAGGTACATAAGGAGTTGGTAATCGAATTTATCGATTGCCTTTTTGAGGGTTTCATCCCAATATGGCTTATATATATCCTTGAAAATCTCCAATATGCGGGTCATCATCTTCACCCTGAATTTCGGGGGATAGTAGTGGATATTAAATCCGAGGACCCTGGTTTGACCGGCCTTGTCCTTTATTACCCCAAAGAATATGGTGCACGGCATGGCATCATAATACTCCAACTCCTCCTTGTGAATCGGTTGGAGGTAGTCAAATAGGATGAGCTGGCCGGGAAGGACACTGGTTTTACCTTTAACCCCATAGTTTTCCTCTATGGTTGTGCGGGCGGCCTTGTCCCTGGCTGCCGCATTGGATTTACCAGCCTTGTCCTTTTCCCATGCCTTATATAAGGAGAAGTTTTTTGGTGCACCTTTCCTGTGCACCTTCTTCTTTTTTTTCTTTTCATTGGTATCTGCCATTTTTTTTATTTTTTATTATTTCACCCCAACCGCCTTGAGCCACTCATCGACATTTACGATGGGGAACATCCTGGTGGGATATCCGGTACCACGGGCATCCCTGACCACTATTTTAACCGCACAATCTCCAATGGAACCTACCACGGTGATGCCCTTACCGGAGCCGGTCATATAGGCATTTTTGGGGATAAACTCGCCACCCATATCCTCATAAGGAACCCAAAGGCATTTTTTCGGACTCACATACCAGTAATTTCCTCCAATAATATTGTGGATTATCGTGGCACATAATGCGTAATTATTGGAATCCGTCAGCCTCAGGGGAAGGGTATCGGTAGTACCGCGGTTTTTCCACTGGTCAAAAACAGAGCGGGGGTTAATACCAATCGCAGTGAAAAAATCAACAAATTGGGTCCCCATGCGGCCCTTGACCACCTCGTCATAGTCCTCCCCTGCAGCGGATGCATCCAGGACGTGCTCAATCCATTTACCTGCAGCACTGGGGGATACCACCACCCCACTCAGCTGTGCCCTGCCTTCCTTGATAGATATATGAATATTCTCCCCGGTGCCGGTGTTCAGGTCTATATCGGAGATAATCTGCCCGGAGGCCTTTCTGGTGTCCATCACGGTTTGAATGGATTCGGTCCCATCCCTATCCACCTTGATATCCTTGGTTTGAAGGACGTTATCGATACCTCTTTTGTTGGCGGACTCCCCGGTTTGATAGCAATATTTCTCCAACGCCTTGACCACCTCATCCACCGGGGTGGCCGGGGAGATGTTATTATTGGTGGAGCAATAAAACCGGTAACATTCTGCCAACTTTACCTTTAGTGCACTCTCATCAATATGCCGAAGCATGGAGAGTACCGGTGCGGATACGGATAACCCCTCCACGGAGCATCCGTTTACCATATACTGACATATTCCGCCCAGGGCGTCCGCCTCGAATTTATATCCCCCCTGACCGTGACCGAGGCCGTTACCGATGATTACCTTGACCCCACCGATATTGGCTGTCCTCCGGGATCCGAGTAGGGAATCATGGTCGGCATAGCACCGCGCAAGCTTTAGATTTTTTGGATTGGAGGTGAACCTAAATGGTATATTCGTCTTGGAGAGGTGGTATTCGTTTTGCCATGCATCAAAGGCATTTCCGATAAATAGGCGCAGGATGGATTCATTGGACGCCCTCCACCCTATAACCTTCATGATGGCATTTATATAATCCTCCTTTTGGAGATTTGCCGGTAGGGTGGTGTTGTTGAAATCCGATTGGGTATCCCAAACATATATATAGGAATTTGAACTCTCATTAACGGTCATTGATTCCTTTACGAATCCCGATAGTGTCTGCATAACGATTAAATACACCTTCTTTTTTTATAAAATCACCCCCAATCCAGTCATATATATTCCCCTGCGGGGTGGGCTGGTTTATTCCCATGGACTCCTTGAAATATTTATACTTATTGGTTTCCTTGAGGTACTCCAATTGGATCGCGGTCATAATGGAGTCATCATGGCCGTATGAGGCAGCACAGGAGCCGTTGTCCTGTACAATGAAATTCCCGAGTTCAAACATAAAATTATCATCGTCGGCCACGATCCTGCCTTTCTCATAGTCATCCTTAAATAAGTTACAGTGGATCGCCTTTGATGATGGGGTGATTTTAACCCCTGGGGATAATACATCCCTGGCCCTGCCCGGTTGCGTATAGCTTACAATGATTCCCCGATCAAATCCCGGATGGGCGTCCTCGTGGTCCTTTATCGTGGCAAAAAACAAATCCCCGTATGTATTCCTCTCCCAGCTCAGGAGGGTGTTGTTTTGATTACAATATATATTAATAAAGGACATCAATGTGTCCACACAGTGCTCCCTCTCCAACCGGTTATCCCTGAAATACCCCACCCTGGTGATGGCATCCCCGTCCTGGATCCATACGGAGAATACGGTGTAGTCCTGACCCAGCTGCTCGGCGAGATCACAGGTGATGATTACATGTTTATATTTCAACCCGGTTAAATCCAGGCCCTCCTGCCAGCACCACCGGTCATGGAACTGCACACCAGGCATATCCAGGATAATGAATTTTTTAACCTCTACCTCCCGGATTTTCTGCCTGGTAACCAATGTTTTGGTGCCGAGCTCAAAGTCGGTTCCAAACTGGGAGTTAAATGCCTCCTCGGAGCCGTATAATGCAATTTGTTTTTGTTTCCACGCCTCATCCCTTTTCACCCAGCATTTCCCATCCGCATCCCACTCCGGAACCTGCCACCAATCGATTTTGAATGGGACGAGGTCTGATTTCCCCTCCTCCGCGGCCTTATAAAGACGGTAGAAAAGGTTATGTCCGTTTTGGGTGGAGATTATAACCAGGTGGCTGGTGCTGTTGGCAACAATTGTAGGCATAACGTTGGCGTAGAACGGCTCGATGACATTGCTCGGTATATGGGCACCTTCATCAATAACCAACATATTGATACTCAATCCAATACCGGTCTTCGGGGTGGTACTCTCCGCCAGTACCCTGCATCCATTATCCAGGGATATCTCGGTCTCATTCCATTTTCTTATCCCCGGTTTGATGAAATATGGTAACCCATAGAAAATGGACCTTGACTTTTCAATGACCTCCTTTGCCGTTTTCAGTTTGTTTGCCGTGTACAGCACCAGTTTGTCCAGGTGGAAGCATATATAATGGACCAAAAAGATGGCGGTGGTAATGGATTTTCCACACTGCCTGCATGCACAACATATGCTAAGTCGGTGCTTTTCCAGGTGTTTGAGGTATTCCTCCTGGTAGTCCCTGAGATGGATCACCTGGAGCCCCTCCGGGGTGGCCACCTGGCAGTAGTGGTTGGCGAAATACATTATATCATCCCTGCACCTTTTCCATTCCTCCACCTCCTCCGGGGTTCGTTGGTAGGTGAGGTCTGCCTTGAGGAGTTTGACGTTGTTCTCATAGAATGGATTGGCATAAAGGCGTCTACCCTCCTCCAACCCCTTGATTGCCAGGCGAATGGCCTCGGAGGACCATATTGTCCTCCGGGCCCTCACCCCGTCCTTGTCCTCCTTGATTGGATTAAAAGTCGTCATTCCTTATTATTCTGTTTTCTCTGCACATCATTTTGCCACTGGCCGTTATAGGTGTTCTCCACCGCTGAGCTGGTGTGGCATATGAGTTGTCCTACCCTGGAACCTATCTCAATATATACCGGACAGAGCACCTGCAAGAAGCAACCCATATTGTCCGTGTGGAATCCCCCATCAAACTGGCCGGAGTGGATAATGGCCCCACACCGGATCAATGAACTCCGCGTTTTAATATATGCCGCTATATTATCCGGTATGGCACATCCCTCCATTAGCTCCAGCTCATAGTATCCGGGTGGCAGGAGTATAACATCATCATTTAGGTTTATAGGCTTTGTTTTGGCAGGGGTTGTTTTACGCTCATTCCATACATACCCGGGCCCATATACCACACTGATGTTTTTTACCCGGAGGTCCACCCCTTGTTGTTGGATCCCGGAGGCGGGATCATAATTGGTGACAACCCCCTGCTCAATAATTTCCTTTCCTGTTAACTGCATATTTTTTATAAAATTGATGATGGGATAATATAGGGATATATTGTATATTATTTAGTGTCCTACCTTGTATTCCCGCTGGTATCCACTCCTTTTCCGGTGGTCTCGTCCTTGGAGTGATGGATCTTCTGCACGGTATCCGAACCCTCGGCCTGCTCCCTGGCTGCCCAAATGATGGCCCTCCTGGTATCATCACCGCTATCCCCGAAGTACCTTATAAGGATGTCCTGCGCACCTTTTGCCATCGCACCGGTGGGTATCATGACCTTAAAGGAGTCCTTCTCCTTGGATTTATCCTCCTGCCCGGTGGATTTCTTCGTTAGCTGCTCGGCCTGTTGCCCACCCTCGCGCTCGCTTTTGAGTGCATCGGTGAACTGCTCCGGGTTCATGGATTTTATGTATGCTGCAAAATCCTTTAATGACATTACCTCCCTTGCCTCCTCGGAGCCTTGCTTGACCTCCATGTCATCATCCACGTTTTTGGCATCCCAGTCAATATAGTTTCCGCCGGTTTGGTATTCTTTTGCCGCAGTGTACATATCCAATACCTTTCTACTCGATGCATGGAATATCCTATCGTTACCACCCATGTATAATGCCTCCACACCGTATTGGTCCCTCGGCTTTCCTCTATCCAATTCCACGGTGACCTTGAGGTTGGAGGGGAAATCATCCAGGCCCAGGGGCCCGGAATGTTCAATGGTGCAATTTTTAATAATCATATTACCGGAGGTGAATATGGGGTGGTTGGGGTTTCCTACCGTAAGATGCCAAAATCCAACCGGCGCCTCGGAGAGCAAGGAGTTCGCATAATATTTTGCCGGCCGACCTAAGGAGTTGATAAGGCCACCGACCAACATTCCACCAATTTGGTTGAGGAACTTGGCGACACCCTTGAGGGTATCCCCATTTCCGAGGTCCTTGATTGTGCTCTTCATCGCCCCAACCCCATTATGGAGATCCTGGGAGAATGCATCCATCATGGAGGTGAAGGAGCCGGTCCTTTTGAATATATTAAGATTTTGAAATGTGGAGCTCTGCCGGATGGCCATACCACGATATCCACCGGGCCAAAAGCCACCGGTGGTGTAGGTTACCGAGAGGATGCTGGCTATCAGGTCCAGCATGGCCTGTTTGGGATTGATGCCGTTATATGCCTTGAGCTCGTATTCAAAGACAATCGTGGGGCTATAATCCCACTGTAATCCATCCTCGCCTCTCATATAGGTGGTCTTCACCCTATCAATTGGGCCATATACCTTCCTATCATCATAGTGGGGGGTATTATCATAGGTACCGGCCCCAACCTTGAAGAATTTGGGGAGGAAGTTATCCAGTGCCGGTATTGTTTTACCCTCCCCGTACATCTTCCTGGTGGCCGGATTGACGAGGGCCTCCAGGCCATTGAGGATACCATTATCCCCACCGCCGATTTTGTTAATATCCTCCCATTTTGATTCCACCGACTTAAATGCCATCTTATAGGAATATTTCAATATGCTGGACATCTCATTCCCGCTGACCCCCAGCCAGGTGACCATCGTGCCTACCGGTGCCGGAATGTTCGCCTCCGAGCCTTCATTTCCCATTGCCCTGGTGGCGCCGGTACCACATGGCATAATGGAGTCATTGATAGGGGATGCAAACCTCCTTAACGTTATTAGGTAGTTGTTGGACACCTGCCCCAGGTACTTGCAATACATAAAATCGGCATAAGAATACCCGGCCCTACCGTAATACCCCTTTTGGGATGCCTCCACCAGCTCCTTTACCGAACACCCGGACTGACGCCGGAGCTCCTTCCTTACATCCGGGGTGTCCATTAGTGGGACATTATTGGCCAAACGCCACTCCGATAACTGATGTTTGTGGTTGAATACATATTTGGATATTGCCGCCGCCTGCTGGGCCCGGCCCTTCATATTGACGGCATCCTTGTTGCCGGTCATCATATGGGAGTATTTGTTGAATATTGACCGGACGGCCGGGGCGCCAACCTTAAAATGGCTATCCTCACGGCCTACCTTTTTATCTTTCATATCATCCCCCCAGGTGATGGAATACCCATCGTTGTATGCCCTGAATATACCAAAATTCTTATACGTATTCAGGTCCTTTGCGATGGATTTTGTGATAAGATTTTCCCGGTTCACGGATTGTGTAGGTCTTGGATAGGTCCTCATAACCGCGGCATTAAATAAGGGGTTCAGCATAATTTCAATCAATTATTTGTTATATTACTATAATATATATTGATTCAAATGTGGGCGAAGGAGGATGTAATAAATTATCTGAGCAGTGCGGGAAATAAGAATAAATTCAAGGTTCTTCGGAGGCGGTTTCCCGGTATATCCGATATGTTGAATCCGACATATGATTTTGTTACCTCCTTATATCTTTACATTCACGGCATGGGTTGTGTTCCAAAGTGCCCGGTATGTGGGCATAATTTATCATTATTAAACTTTAACAGGGGTTTCCGCGAATTTTGCTCCCGCAGGTGTGCCTCCGTGGGAACAAGGGAGAAATCCAAACAAACCTGCATGGGGAGGTATGGAACGGGGATCCCAACCCAATCCAAAGAGATAAAGGAGAAACTAATCCATACCAATCAAATTAAATATGGTGGACCATCCCCAATGTGTTCCGATGAGGTGAAGGGGAAATCCAGGCAAACCTGCATGGGGAGGTATGGGGTGGAATATTCGGTGCAGGCAGATAAGGTGAGGGAGAAATCCAGACAAACCTGCCTGGGGAGGTATGGGGTGGAAAATGCCGCGCAGTCCAAGGAGATAAAGGAGAAACTAATCCATACCAATCAAATTAAATATGGTGGACCATCCCCAATGTGTTCCGATGAGGTGAAGGAAAAGGCAAGGCAAACCAATATAAATCGATATGGTGTTCCTTATTACCCGCAGGACCCGGGGTGTAAGGAAAAGGTCAGGCAAACCAATATGGAACACTTTGGGGTACCTAATAAGATGATCGATATGCTTTTTCGCGGGGAAATAAAATACAAGGGGTATTCCAATATAAGCCAGGAGTGTTTCCGGCGGCTGGATGGTATATTAAACCTTCCCTCCTATTACGCCACCAGGAACCAGGAGTTTTGTGTGACTGTGGATAATAAAAATTATTATTTGGACTATTATGTACCGTCATTGAATCTCGCCGTGGAGTTTAATGGCGATTGGTTTCATTTCAACCCATCCAAATACAAGGCGGAGGATGTGGTGGAACAATTCGGCCATCCGGTATCGGTGGGGGGGCGCTGGGAGGAGGATGCTGCCCGCGTAAAGGCCATTGAATCCACAGGGATAAAGGTGCTGATATTATGGGAGGGGGAATATAGAAATATGAGTGACCGGCAACTAAAGGAATTGATCCACTCTGTTATATTAGGAAAATTATTGGACTATTAAAAATTTAGGAATATGAAAATTTGGCTGACAGGGGCACAGGGAACCGGAAAGACAACGGTTCTAAACCTATTTAAGGAACCTGAGGCAATCACCGAGGTGGTCCGTAATATGGCCAAGGAAGGGATGACCATTAATAGGGACAGCGGGATTGCAACACAACGGGAGATATTCAATTGTTACCGCCGGTTATTTAATTCGAAAAGTGATTACATATCCGACCGGGGTTTAACCGATGTACTTGCATACTCCTGTGTAGGGGAGGAGGAAAAACCGGACTGTTCGGATGCATTCACCTGGGGTGAGGAGATAAACAGGGAGATACATATAATGTTGGATTATATTAAGGAAAATCAATCCGACCTGGCAATAATATACTTTCCTATTGAATTTCCGGTGGAGGATGATGGATTTAGGTGTACCGATGAGGCATATCGGAAGGAAGTGGATAGAACAATCAAACACATATTGGATACATATATTGATATTGATTATTTAACCGTCCACGGTACACCGGAGGAAAGGTATTCACAAATTATGAACTATATAAGATAAAAATGGATAAATTGCATATAAATCTCCAATCCGGCCAGCGATGTTTTTTCACCAGTGATCCCCACTATGGACATGATAATGTGATTAAATTCTGTAAGCGCCCGTTCCCCGACTCAAAGAGGATGAATGCAGCCCTCATTGAATTATGGAACTCGGTGGTAACGGACAATGACGTTGTGTTTATCCTTGGGGATTTCTGTTGGTTTACCGACCGTCATGCAGTCAAAAAGATAGGTAAGCAGCTCCATGGCAAGGATATATATATTATTCCGGGAAACCATGACGAACGAAAAGGATTTGAACTGCTCCTCAAGGATTATCCTAACTGGCACCTCCTGGGGGATGTGGTGACCTGTTGGGTAAGTGGGCCTGAGCTACCGAGAAATCAAATTGAGGTATGCCTATGCCACTACCCCCTTATGACATGGGCACACCGAAACCATGGGGCCATCCAATTGTTTGGTCACATCCATTCCTTTGCGGATTCCACCGGGTATGACGCCCACCTACCACTATGGGCATATCAATATGATGTGGGGGTGGATAATAATAAATACCGGCCTATTGAGTTCACAGAAATACTCAAAAAAATCAATTGGAGACATGAGGACCCCATGCAACCCCGGAAATTTTAGTGAATAAATCGTTAATTGGGTATGGAATAATATTATATTTCTACATAAGGTATACAAAATATTACAATAAACATGGCAAAAGACAAATACGATGTGTTGGCCGACCAAATTGGTGATGCCGGCAAGGACACCACGGAAGGCAACAAGGGTAAGGGCCTTGGCGAGCTCAAGCATAAAAAGGAGGTTCTCGGTCAACGCGAGGACCTGGATACCGGGGAGAAGGAGTCATTAAAGGAGTTTAATGAGAAGATTGATCGCCTCCGGGTGGCGAAATCAGCACCCATCTCCCAGGGTTGGATTCCTGTTGACCGCTCCGAGATGGGTATCCGTGGTATGTTCTACCCTGCTGAGTGGGAGTTTATGATCAAGCCGGCCACCGTGTCCATGATCAAGGCCTGGACAAGTATTGATGAGTCCAATCCCCAACAGGTGAGCAATGTCCTCAATGAGATCTGTAAGACCTGTGTGAAGATCAGCACCGGAAGTGCCACCCAGGGTGCCGGATGGGCGCAGATCAACTCCTGGGATCGTTTTTGGTTTATCCTTAAAATCCGCGAGGCTACCTTTGTGGATGGGGAGACAAGGATTGAATACCAGGATGAGTGCTCCGAGTGCGGGGAACCTATCACCTATGAACTCACCGCGGATCACCTGTTCTATGAGTTCCCCGATGAGGACCTTATTGAAAAGTATTGGGATGGGGAGAAATGGAACATTGACCCGAAGGAGTATGGCGTGGACCATGAACCTATCACCCTATACACCCCGAAGCTTGGAAAGGACCAGGCAATCATTGACTGGGCGGTGGCAAAGGCCCGGAACAATCAAAAGGTGGATGAGGTGTTCGTAAACTTCCTGGTTTGGATGATGCCGAAACAATACCGCGACATCCAAATGTTGGATAGGGTGGTGGACCGCCTTTATAAGGAATACCGCGCATGGTCCGTAGATATGTTTGAGTTTATGGATGATGTGATCCGCAATATCACCATTAACCCATCGGAGAAATTACACCAGGTATGCCCGGCATGTGAGAGGATGTCGGAAAGCTCGGTTCGATTTCCGAATGGTATCAAATATCTGTTCAAGACTCAAACTAAGGTTAAAAAGTTCGGGTCAAGATAAGTGGTTGGTCGATGATATTTCCGACCCCATCCCAGTCACAATGGATAACAGCTGGATGGAATATGTTTTGGTGAAAATGTTTATGATTGACATCACCAATCTGGTATCCATTAAGGCTTCCTTGTGCAAGCAATTCCATATTGACCCCAATGCGGTGGATAAAATGGCATATTGGGAATATGAGATGTTTATGAAAATCCTAAACGACCAGGTTAAATCCGAAAACGAGGCCAATGAGGCGGAAATGAAAAAATATGATGTTGAGGGTACCATGAACAAATGGAGGAATCCAAAGTCCATACAACCAAAGATGCCGGATTTCGGTTCCATGAAAATGCCGAACTTCTCCTCAACAAAATTCTAAACAAACAAAAAAGGACCCCCACGGGTCCTTTTTTTATTTTACACACCCTTCAAAAACGAGATTCTAAGGAAAGAAAATTCCCAGGCCTTATAATTATGAAGGCACCGAGGAGATCTCTCCTTAGAATCGCAGTATGATACCTTAAATCAAATTCTATGATGATTCCACGTCCTCACCTGTCAGGTATCTAACCGGGAAATCAAAATCCTTTTTGGATTCCTCATCGATTCTTCTAATCTTTAGTACGGCCTGCTCCTTGAGGGATTCATTAGGAATCCTCGTGAGGATACTGTCCACCAACCCGTCAGAGAGGAGGATTTTGTTTATATCCTCTTCCTGGTCACTTACCACCACAATGGGGTACGGGTTGATGGCGACAAGGATGTACCTATCCCCGGTGACCGTGGGAACACATATATTAATGGCATACACGAATGACATATATATACAATTTTATTTCAATCTGAACATTGCCTTCCTTGTGATAGACACCGGGTTACCCTCCCCATCCTTTCCGAAGTTGACCTTGAAGGTGACATTGTATGCTCCTGGTGGGGGTGGGGTATTGGAGGTCCAACCAGCCAACCGGTCCACAGTGGTGTGGTTATCTGCCATGGGGAATCCAGAGGTCATGTGCCGGATGTTCCACATGGGTTGGTTGTTGGGAAGTATATGGGAGTATGGTATATGCCGGGTCTCATTATTGGCCATGGATAATATGATTTTCGGAACGATCACAAAGGCCGTCCTCCTGTCATAGGATGTGGTGCGGTCGTCATCCACCTTTTCCACCCGGTGGTATTCCGGTATAAAGGCCTTGGAGATATGGATGGATGTCTCGTGGAAACCCCTTATATGAGTTAGTATCTCAGCGCGCATTTTTACGGAGTGTTCCTTACAGTCCTCATCGGATATCCACTGGGCGGGGATGGCCTGGATGGCATTATTTTCCTTCCCCGATTCCGTGACAACGGTCCTTATCCGGGTCCAATATTTAACCCCATCCACGGTGATGGACGGTAGGAACCGGGACCGGGTGCCATCCCCCAGTGTACTTATATCCACCCCATCGAACACCAGCAACACCACAGGGGATAGACTGGGAACATTCGGGGAGGATGGGTCCGTTCCGGCATACCAAACCTGAAATCCACCATCCTCCTTGTCCGGCGTCTCGGATACCTCCCCGCGGGTACGGCGGAAGAATATATTTGCGGGTACCCCGGTAGAGGGGTCAAAGGGGTTTGGCAGCGGGTCCCCGATGGAGGCACCGCGGGGGAGGAGGCGGTATAGCTGGAGGGAGACATTGACGTTTCCGGTGATATCGATATTTATAATCTTGGTATATTTATTCCCTTGGTCATCGGTGAACTCCAGGCTCGCATAATAATTACCCGGTGCCTTACCAAACAATCCGAACCGGATAACCTTTGATGGGGTGGGGAATACACAATCCCTGGTCACCACCTCACCGGGGAGGTTGGTGATCACCCTGCCTTTGGTGACATTATTGGCGAATTTGGCCGTTATATCAATGGTGGCAGCAAGGCCGTTGAAGCACTGGGTGGCGAAATGCAACCAGGCGTCATCCGTATCGGAGACGGGAACCGGGTTTTTGATATCCTCTATCGAGGAGTACCCAACTATTGGGGGGATATTCCCCCAGTCAGTGAAATTATCCGCGGTATTATAAAATCCATCCGAGGGAATGTGGTTGCTGTCATATAACCTATCCGGGTTAAGACCGGTGACATGGCATTCGGTGATGGGGATGGTGATATCCATGGTGGATTTGTTGTTGTCCGGGTGGCCGGGGATGGATACCTCAAAGTTATTGAATGTGTTGGTGCATACCACCTCCACAGTTGGCCTGCAGCCGGTGATAATCTCCGGTGGGGTGGTGATGGTGAGGTCCTCCACCACCGATGACCATACATTCAAATGGATGGGAAGGAAATATTTCTCCAGGAACATTCCCAGCAATGTCATTTTTATCCTCATCTCATCCTTCGACCATTTAATGGCAAGGTGCCGGGGAACGTCATCCACCCCGAAGGGTTGGTCGTAATCCGTCAATCCCCCAATGACCATATCCTTATATGCCGGTTGGGAGAGGGTGTAATAGGTGGTTTTGGTGAACACCCTGAGGTCATCCTCCAGTACCTCCCCCATGGCCTTGCGGATAGGAACCTGAAGGTATTTCACCCCACCAGGGGTGGTGTATTTCCAAACCTCCTTTATCTGCACCGCACCACCGTATCCAAACCACTCCAGGGAGTTGAGGAGGGATTTATAGGAGCCTTTGTTTCCAATAATATCCATATAGTTGGACATCAACTCCTTCCATTTGTTGTTGAGAATAACCGCATCGGGATTATCATCAAACAGGTCTGTGGCATAGAGGGCCTTTCCAATGGAATCCGGGAGTTCAACACCGAAGTTATTGAGATTTATATTGAGAACCTCGTCCTTTGCGAAGAACTCAGCGCCAACCATGATCTGAAACCGGGATCCATTAACCACCAGGTCTATGGGGCATAGATACTCCCCTGGGGATTTTGATGTACCCACGACATACAACACAAACCAATTATCCTGCGGGGAGGCCTGGAGGTGGTTGGTGCATACATCCTGGATGTCCCAGTGGATATATCCATCGATATTGTAATAATCGGAGGACCTACCGGGCCCGGCAATCCCCGGGGTGCCATGGAATATTCCATTAAACACATCCGTTAGGTCCTTGTTGGGGATAAACTCACATCCACATCCGCAACCATTCCCGCCGGGTGTTGGATTCGTGGAGGGATCATCATCGATAATGGCCTGGATGTTCTCATCGGAGATAGGCTCCCCCCCACAGAGACTGGTGTTTCCACCGGTATCCGGCCGGGTCTCGGGGTTGTCATCCACCACGGCCCTGATATCGGAATCCTTCAATGCCCTACAGTCACAGGCAGTAGGGGTTTTGGATGGGTCATATAATGTGAACACCTCCGAATCGATTGATGCCTCAAAGGATTGTATCCTTTCATCACAATATAGTATGATCCTTTTATGGAATATTAGTCCGGTGGAACACTTCCTATCGAACCAATGTACATAGGGGGAGAGGCCGTTGTATACCTGTCCCTCCCCACCATCGTTGGCTATGTTTACAAATTTCAACTTCATCCGGCAACCGGGTCAAACATTATAATATCATGGGTTTTGGGGTCCTCACCAATGTTATTTATTCCAAAATCACTGATACAGCTGCCATATTTTCTTAAATAGGCATCCGTGTCATTATACCATTTCATAACGGTATTCTCGATACTCTTGGGGTTTTTGCCGTCCTTCCACCCCATATACCTTTCGTATGTGTTGTTATATAGCTTGCATTTCGGGGTATGCATCTCCAGTTTTTGCATCACCACAAAGTACTTACTGAGGCGATATATGGTAGGCAGATGCCTGAATGGATGCTTCATGCATATCTCATAGAATTGGTATTCTTTTGCGGACATCTCATGCCCGCGGTGGTACCATTTGACAACCTTTCCGTTCCCGATGTCAAATGCGGCACCTACACTCCCGGAGCCGAGGATTTTAGGAATACGGTCCAGGGGTGTGTGGTATATAGCATCCTTAATCACATCAAAGGGAACGCCGGCTTCGAAGCTAAACTCCACATATCCGACAAGGGCATTGAATACCTTTTTGCCGTACATCCCCTCCACCTGTTTTTTAACCTCGATATACGCCTGGTTGTCGTATTCCGCCATGGCAATTGCCTCCACCGCCTCGGCAAGGGTGCTGTCGGGGAGGTTGATGGGGGATACATATTGTCTTTCAAAGAGAAATTCAGCTAATGTTCTCATATATAAATTTGGATTATTTTAGATTGTCTCAAATGAAATTGTAATTGGCTCGGTGTATACCTCCTGCTGCTGTTTGTTCAGCCAGGACCACCCGCCCATGAGCACGGGGAACTCAAAATCGGATTGGACAAGGATATTTCCATGGGCATCCAACCCGAGCATGGGATTCTCGATGGCCATGGTGCCGTCATCATTGGTGATGTAATATAATGGGATGGTGGTCTCATTAACATCATACGTTCCGGTTTTTTGATTGTAGGTATAGGTGGTCTCCGTGTATTTCCGATTTCTCCGGGCCTCTTCGTTTCTTTGGGAGAGGAAGTAGATGTTAACCCCGTCCACCCCATCAACATTGCTCTTTATGAGTTTGGCAATATCCGATTTCGGTATGTATTGATCCGATTGGATGTTCCCAAAGAATGTGCCGACCTGTTCCTTTATATTATTGGAAATGATATCCTTGTCAAGGCTGGAGTCTGTGAGGGTTACATATACATACATTGCATATTTCACCAGCTTCATATCCATGATATTAAACACCGTTCCGGCCATCATCTGCCCACTCCTGCTCAGGGCATTGTATATGGATTTTTTTTGGATGGCTGACAGAATAAAATCAGACTCTTTTAGATTGAAATAGTCCACCCCCCGCTTCATTGTCAGGTGGTAGTTCTTCATTATCAATGAGTTAACAACCATGGATCCTGGCTCGGACCATGTCCGATTGTACCCGCAGAAGGAGTATTTCGATATAAACTCCTTGAAATTATTTGGATCCGCAAGGCATAGTGACCGGGATTGGTATCCGATCATCTCCCTGACAATGGAGATATGCTCGGAGTCGGCGCCGGCGGCAACGCTGTCCTCGGTGGCAAATCGTATATCGAGGACCTCATTTCCATCCACCTCCTCACCGGTGGTGTCCCTAAGGGTGTCGGTGAATATAAATGATGTACTGGGATCAAAGGAGAGGTTTCCTGATGCACCATCATGGGTGAGATAGCTCACCACCACCTCATCCCCGTCCTTTAGCTGGCGGCCGTGCAGTCCATTACCGAACAGCAGATCGCAGCCGGAGATGGGGTTGTATTTAACAATAAAGGCCTCCTCATCCGGCATCATATCATACAGGCAGCTCCTCCGTTTCCACTGGGTGCCGTTGACCATGACCTGGATATAATCAACGTCAATATACCCCAGGAATTCAAATCTAACCGGATATAAAGGCCCACCGGAAACGGTGAAGGTTTGCTTATTGAATTTACCCTGAACGAGGTATATATGATCACAGAGGGATTTATCCGTACGTATCACCTCGGCGGGACCATCCAGTATCATATTGTAATAAAGACCATTTTGGGTACACATGACCCGTTGATGGTCCTGGAGGATTATATTTAGCCCCGTTTTGTTGTTTGCCTTATAGGATAACTTTACCCACACCCCGGCAGCCTTGCCATATGAGGGTTGGTATCCGGTTTGCGCGGCGAGGCCGAAGACTGATTTTTTCCGCTGCGCGGTGAACTTATTCTGCTCCGTCATCGCATCCTCTATATATAGCATTATATTATGGGCGATGCCGGACACCATGGTAAGGAGTTGGCCGAAGACTGAGGATTTATTAACCAATCCGCTTCCCCCCACCACGGAGGTCAGGTATTCCTGTATCTGCTGGAAGAAACTCCCGAATTGTACGTTTTTTGTATTGAAAATATTCATCTCATTTCACCTTATGTTATCTTATATAACACCCTGACCCCCCGGTCATTTTTAACCAGCTGTACATCAATTACGGCGATATCCCTTTTTGTACCATTAAGGAAATATACATCAACGCTGGGGACGTATCCCCGGAGGTCGAGATTATATAGATCATTTTCCATTTGAATCCTCATGGCGTCATTGGAGGCCTTGAGCTCATATAGGAACCGGCGGTAATCCGTACCGTACCCGGCATCACCGAAGAGATCCCCAAACCGGGTCTCAAATAGGATATCTATTTGCTGCTTGAGGTACTCATCATCGGTCCGTGGCCCGATAGGGTCCTCTGCCAAACCCAAATCAAAGATGTTCATTGTTCATAGGTATATTTGCCGGTGGTGACCAGATTCTCATCCTGGTTTAGGATATAATAGGTTCCGGAGGCCTGTGTTCCCGGGAGCATGGATCCCTTTATATTAAAGATAACCCCGGAGGGTACCCTACCGGTCTCCCGGAAGAAAACCCCCTCCACCTTGAGGATAAATGTGTCCACGGACGCCTTGTATGCATCCAGGTTAATGGATATGTTCTCCGATACCGCCGGGTGGAACACCATGTTACCGAGCTCCCTGGCCCGGAAGAACACCGGTTGGATTATATTGGACCGTGAATCCGTCCTTGCGGTCATCTCGTATACATTGTTAATGGTTTTATTTACAAACCTCGGTTTCTCGATTACCATATCATCAGGTAAATTAATTTTCTCATCCCCGGCAATCATCCGGGCAAACATCAACGGGGTAAATAGAATATTATTGGATCTCACCACGGTGAATATCTCATCCGGTTGGTCATATATGGTGATCAATCCCTGGAGATACATGCCGTCCACATACTGCCCGTTGTCGGTGAACCTATGGGAGGGGTCGAGGGCAGCGAGATCGGTGGCACATACCATATCCTCACCCACCGGCATGGTGATATATATATCATCATTGGTCCTCAGGGTTATCTCCATATCCACATGGTCAGGGGTTATGCCATAACATTTCTCCGCATAACCGGCGATATCCTTACCTTTTATCCCCCCGCCGGACTTCATATCCTCCAGTTCCATGGTTAGGTGGTCCTCGAATTTCAGCCTTAGATGGGCGGACCATCCAGGGGAGTCGTTATACATAAAGGTTTGGGTGGCATTGAACTCCCCGTTTCCTATATACATCCCGGTACCGGTGGAGGTAACCGGGATTATGGATAGATAGGGGAATCCTTTTTTAACCCACACCCACATGTACTGGCGGTAGGTGTTTTCATTATACCGGAACTCATCACAGGCCAACGTATCCTCCATTCTACAGAGGAATCCTCCACCGGAGATATCGTGTTCCCAGTCACCGATGCCCCTGGTAACAAGCAACATATCTGTTCCTTCCTTGTACACCAAGGGGTTAAAATCCGGTATATATAACCTCCGGGGCTCATAGTCCATCGGGGTTCCTTTAAGGGGTACCCACCCCTGTTCCACATGGATATACAACCTCCCCTCCGGCATCTCGGGGATCCCTGACCCCTCGGTGATCCCAATGTCGTTATCCGAGGAGGTAAGGATGTCCTCCCATTTTATAGGCATACATCCACATCCACCCGGTGGGAACTCCCTATGGGCGGCAGTGGCAGGATCATCATCCACCACAGCACGGACGTCCTCCTGTTCAATAGGATTGCAGTCATCACACCCCATACCCGCCGGAAGGTCCGGCACCAAAGAGTCGCTTACCACGGCATTGATGGTTTTGGTATCCATCGCCGGACATCCGCAGTCATCAGGGACCCCCTCCCCGAGGAGGAATTGGTATTTTCTGTTTTCCCCGTTGACATATACCGGGTATAATTTGATAGGTTGCATGCTCGTGTTAATTTCTAAATATATAATACATATACCGGTTAAACTGTTGGTATCATACCCTTATATTTATTCATGATACTCGATTATAATTTTAACAACAAAAGGCATCAATTCACCATATCCTATATAAAGCCTAATGGTGGAAAGGGGATATTGCGATTTGATAAGTCCACATTTGCCAGCTGGTATGAAACCGAAACCGGTCGGTATGTCAACTGGAACGGAAAGAGGTGCGATAGAAAATATGTCCAACGCCCCAGCCTGGAGGATACCAGGGCATTCATCCGGGGCCTGCCGGAGGAGGAGGCCACACAATGTGCTGCACCATACACCCCGAAGCTATATACATTTGATATAGAAACTGAGATAAGTGATGAGTTTCCCGAGCCGGAGACGGCGAAATTTCCCATTACCACCATATCCATTGTTAATGATTCCCTGGATACCTATGTCCTGGGGACCCGGCGGATGGATGACCCGGAAGGGTATCTCCAAAAGGATTTTATTCAATATCTTAATAAATCAAAATTCTATAGGGAGTTGGGTTTAGGAAAGGAGCCGGTATGTAAATATATATATTTCAATGATGAGAAATCCATGCTGACCTGGTTCATAATCAATATAGTCCAAAAAGCACCTATCCTCGCCGGATGGAACTCCATCGGATTTGACTGGTATTATATAACCTCAAGGATAAGCAATTATTACCCGGAGATATCCTTGAATTGGGCATCGCCGACCGGGGAGCTGACAAAAAGGAAGTTTAAGAACTTCAAAGGGGAGACATACACCCTCCCCATGCCATGCCATACCTTGGTGTTGGATATGATGGAGATTGTGGACCGGTTTGATATGTCCGTGATGCCTATTAAGGAATCCCTGTCCCTGGATTATATATCCTCCAACTCCGTGGGAATAGGTAAAATTAAATACACCGGTGACCTCCAGCACCTGTTTGAAACCAACTACCCCAAATATGTATTCTATAATGCCATTGATAGTGTACTGGTCCAGCTGATTGATAAGAAATTCAAAACCCTCAACACCCTGGAGGTCCAATCCCTTATCACAAAGGATAAAATCCAGGCAACCATGTCAAAAATTGCCTGTGCGGAATCATTGTTTGAACAATATTTCGAAAAACAGGGATTGGGTCTTGCGGTAAGTAAATTTGAAGGGGAGCGCGGGGAGCTCGTTGGGGCCTATGTTGCAGATCCTAAGCCTGGGGTGTGGGAGTATGTTTCTTGTAACGATTTTTCGAGTCTATATCCCAGCACCATCCGAACCTGTAACATCAGCATTGAAAATTGCATTAAGGAAAATGCCACCCCGGAGGAACAGGAGAAATACAAAAAGGACCCCAACTATTTTGTATCCGTAAATGGAAATATATATAAGAATGACAAGGATTATGCATTTAAGGTGATCCAAACCGAGCTAAAGGAGAAAAGAAACCTATATAAATACCTTGGAAAATCCATTAATGCCACGGTCAACTCCGATTTGGATGCCATTCTCTCCGGAGAGAAACCCCAAAACAGGGAATACCCTGAGGATGTGGCAAAGGATATGAAGGATTTTGGGTATGATATCCGGTGTACCGGGGATTTATATAAAATTAAAAATCCTGGGGTGTTCTCCGATGAGTTGAAGAATAGGATTGTGTATATGGATAATCTCCAGCTTTCATATAAGATCCTAATGAACTCACTTTATGGAGGATCCTCCCATGTGGCATTTTGGGGATACAAAATCTCCCTGGCCAATGATATTACCGGGGAATCCAGGAATTTGATACACCTAATGAAGGACCATATTCCACAGTATTTCCAGGATAACTGGTTGAAAATGACTGATTTACATAAAAAACTCGGAATACGGATTAAAAAGGAATTTCAATCAGGTCAGGGTGAACCGGTGTAAAGATAAAACCATTGATATGGACAAACCAACAAAAAATGAAATCAACAACAACATAAAACGGTACACCAATCCGGGGTTATACAAAAAGAGGTACCCTGAGTTTTATAATTTTTTAATGGACTCCTTTCCATTTGCAAAAAAACTCAGTGAGGCACTATATTGCTTTTATAATGGATTAAAGGAACCCCCATTGTGTCCGGTTTGTGGTCATCCGGTGAACTATATAAATTGGAAAAGAGGATATCATACATATTGTGGCATAAAATGCCAATCCAATGCGACAAGGTATCAGGCGGGGCAAACCATGTTGCGCCGGTATGGTGGCATTGGGATGGGGTCAGAGGTTACCAGGGGCAAAATAAATAAAACAAACCTTGAAAAATATGGCACCGTTACCCCGGCAAAAAATAAGGATATAAAGGAGAAAACAAAACAAACCAATCTTAAAAAATACGGTAATACATGCCCGCTACAAAATAAGGATATCCATGACAAGGCTGCCCAAACCATGATGGGCCGATATGGGGTGGAACACCCGTTACAAATCAAGGATGCATTGGAAAAACAAATTGAATCCATTAAAAAAACCTATAACACCGGCATACCCCAGGAAAAGGCAAAACAAACCAATCTCAAAAAATATGGTAATGTATGCCCGCTACAAAATAAGGATATTCACGACAAGGCCATCCAAACCATGATGGATCGGTATGGGGTGGAGCATCCGTTACAAAATAAGGACATCCACGACAAGGCCACCCAAACCATGATGGATCGATATGGGGTAGAACACGCAATCCAAAACCTGGAAATAAATAAAAAACAAAGAGAATCACTAAAAAACACCTATTCAACCGGTGAACCACAATTAAAATTAAAGAAGGCATGGGCTGGTGGGGGACCTAAAAGGAAATATATACAAACCTCCATGGTCAGATACGGTGTTCCCTATTATACACAAACCAATGAGTGTAAGGGTAAATACAAACAAACATGCATCGAACGTTATGGGGTGGAATATGTAGGTCAATCCGAGGTTGTGAAGGATAAGGCAAGGAAAACCCAGTTGGAACACTTTGGTGTCCCCAATAAAATGGTGGATATGTGCTCCCGTGGAGAGATAAAATACCAGGGGTATTCCAATATCAGCCAGGAATGTTTCCACCGGTTGGATGACATATTGAAACTTCCATCCTATTATGCCACCAAGAACCAGGAGTTCAGGGTGGTTGTGGGGGATAAAAATTACTATTTGGACTATTATGTACCTGCATTGAACCTCGCGGTGGAGTTTAATGGTGATTGGTTCCATTTTAATCCATCCAAATACAAGGCGGATGATGTGGTGGAGCAATTCAACCATCCCGTATTGGTAAAGGAACGATGGGAACAGGATGCCAACCGCATAAAGGCCATTGAATCCACCGGAATAAAGGTATTGGTACTGTGGGAATCGGAATATAAAAAATTAAAAAACATCAAAAAATGGCTATATAAAATCCTGCATGACAATATGATCCTAAGGGACGGATAAAGGTATAAATAAGTCAGTTCATTTCCTATATTAAATCATGGAACCAAATAAAATAAAGAAAATAAACCCGATTAATAACAACCTGGTTGAGGTAATTTATGGGGATTCTGTTGTGGGGTCATCGTTGATTCCGACAAATGAAGGAGTGCTCGAAATCGGCAAGCTCTGGAATAAACTATCAAATTCAAATCAAATTATTAATGGGGTTAATGGAAAGGAGTATATCATTCCGGTGGATCTCAAAACAAAAACATATGACCGGTGTGATATTAACGTGAAATATATAATGAGACATAAGACCCAAAAGAAAATTTACGAGGTTGAAATTTCCAATGGGTATTTAATACAATGTACCGAAGACCATTCCCTAATTATTTGTGACAAACCGGCAGAGGACGTAAATACGTTTATGGTATCATCCAGGGAACGCAGTCCAAAGGAAAACATTGTTAATAAATGGGTTTTGACGGACAATGGTATTTATCAAATAATATCAACAAAACTTATATCAGAACATTATAATGATTATGTATATGATATTTCCATAAACACTGATAAACCGGATGAACATGTATTTTTCGCCAACGGAATTTTAGTACATAACACGGATTCCTTATACATGACCTATTCCGGTCTACTTAATACCATTGACGGTATTGAAAGGATGACCCCGGAGGAGAAGGTGAAGATCCTGGTGGATATTAATAAATATTTCCTGGATGGTCACAACCGGGAGTTTATGAAAAGGTATTATGAGGAACGGCATGCGAACTCGGTACACGACTTTGAGCTGGAGACCGTTTCCCGGAGGGCGATCTTCCTGGATTGTAAGAAACGATATGCGAAGTTACTGGCCTATGAGGATGGTAGATTCTTTGAAACCCCGAAGTTTGATGCAAAGGGAATAGAGACCTCCAAAAGCTCCTTTCCCCGGGCGGCAAGGGATATGCTAAAGGATATTATCACCAAACTCCTATCCACGGATAAAAAAGGAATGGAGCTCACCCAATATCTTAATGGTCTGGCCCAGCAGGCAAAAAGAAAATGGGAGTCCTTACCGGTTCCTGATATATGTGAAAACAAAGGGGTCGGTAATTACACCAAATACATCCTCTGTGACAATGACCCCAACGGGGTGGTGGTGGCCAGCAAATGCCCATACCATGTCCGTGCGCTGGCCCTCCGGAATTGGTGTATACAGGTGAAAAAAGCGCAAGGGGAACTCCTATATGGAGGAAAGATGAAGATCTATCCGGTCAAAAAGACAACAAAAAAGGATGCTGATAATTATTTTGCATTCCCGGATGGGGGGTACCCGGATTGGGCGGAGAAATATGCCCCATGTGATAGACATGCATGTTTTCAAAAGTTCTTCCTGGATCCCCTGAACCGCATAATAGAGCCGAGTGGACTAAAGACAATATACCGGGATGGGCATATATCCAATGGGTTGTTTGATTAGTGGACAATATTATATAATTAAACAACCTTTATTTTATGATACAATATCTCAAGGAAACAAAATCAATTCCTTCCCATATATATAAAATCATGGAGGCCGAGCAAAGGGCAAGAGGTGGTGCATGGGGACCGGAGCAAGGTCCTGGCGGCACCGGTAATCTCCATGTGGTTGACCCCAGGGTGTGGATGGATGCCGGGTTTGGCAGGCAGATAGCCCGGAGGCTGAATACCGGGGACTTTAAGGCCATGGTAACTGATTTCGGGAAGGTGGTAACGGTAAAGGTAACCTACCACAATATAGGAACCGGAAAGGAGGTCTCAAAAGACTTTGCCGTGGTATTCAATGACCGGGAGAGAGGATCAGGAAATGTCATGGTCTCCAGCACCCGGTGGAGATCGATCAGCTCCCCGGACCAGGCGGTAACCTATATACAATCATTCATGACCTCGGCGAGGAATAATACCAACTCCATTTAGGATGACCTGTGGTGTTAAGAGAATAATTAATTTTGACAAGGCGTTCCCATTCCAGGCCGTTACCATCATTGATGAGAATGGGAAGGATGTAACCGGCAACCAAATGTTCGCCTGGTCCACCGACCACGGGGTATGCTGGAGCGGATGGGCCTCCTATGATGAATACTGCCGGATAACCCCGAACCTGGATAGTGATTTCTATTTAAGGATTCTCATCCAATGTGGTATCGGGTCGGTTATGTTGAACCATACCGCGGTGGATTGCTATAATATATCCTTATATGGTGGGGAACTGGTGGACGACCCCTGCTCCAATCCCAATGTCTTCCTACCATATCAAAACCTGGACTGTGCCCTCCAGCTACAGCAACGCCTCAGCGATATGGTTTGCTGTATGTTTGGTATCCCGGTGATATACTTTAGGGTGGACCCGGATGAGACCACAAAGGATTATACCTTTAAGGAATATGTTGTACACAATATTGTGGACTGCAAACAAATAAAGATTATGGTACAGGATGGGGAGATGCCCTCCTCCAACCCCCACCTCACCGAGATGGACTTCCAATGGGAGATGGACTGGGATGTGGAGGTGGGAAAGACCGCCTTTGCCACTGCGTTTGGCGACACCGCATTTCCAAAGGAAAGGGACTTTGTATGGATTCCCATGATGAAAAGGATGTATCAGGTATGTTCCGCATACGATGAGAAAAAGGATGGATTAATGTGGCGGAGTACCACCTGGCACCTATCCCTAAACAAATACGAGCACGACACCAACAACAATGAATCCCACTGGGATGGTATTATAGACAACCTGGTGGCAAAAAAATATGATGATGTATTTGGTATCCCCGAGCAAAAGGAGCAGGAGAGAACCACCGCCACCACCCAGGCACCCTTTAATAACCTTCAGGATATATATATGAAGGATGCAATAAGGGCACATATCACCCCGGACATGGACATAGTCCCAGGTCCATATTGCCACCACAACAACATTATATCCAGGAATGTATATATCCCCCGGACACAAAATGCATATGTTGGATATCAAAAACCCATTTGTGGATCCCGAGGTACCATCTCATTTATCATAAACCTCAACGACCCCTTCCGCGGGAATGCCAATATAATGGATTTTGGAAGGATAAAAATCGAGGTTGCAGGGGATGATGAATCCATCCATATAGGCACAAAAGACCAATATGTCGAGGTGGAGGAAGGATTTGTTTATTTGGTGGTCTTCCGGTGGTCTGCAACCCTCAATGTCCAGGAGCTAATCCTATATAAACATATCCATGAGACCGATTTTCCATTATATGTCCTCAAACCGGAAATGTACTGGTTTGATTTGGATCACCCCATTAGAAAAATGGATAAATACAACCAGGACTATACCCAGCAGTCAGGGAAATGCAGTATCCACCCATACCCATTCCCCATCACCAATATAAAATATTACAATACCTACCTTGACAATGACCTATTAAAGGAGATTCTAAAATACTCCACCACCGATAAACGATGCGTCTTTGCCGATCTCGCCCGCCCGTTGGATGGTGACCTTGGTAGGCCTAAAATTAAACCATTTTAGGCTTTTGGACAATAAATATATTTTAAGCCTTAGGATTAAAAAATTAAATCCTTTTAAGATTTGGCTCCTAAATATTTTATTTTTACAGTTATATATAAATATAAGGATATAGGATATAATTAAAAAATTAAATCCTTATCCATATCGATCTTTGAAATATTTTTTTTAACCAATAAATTACCCAACATTATGTCCAACAAAATGACAACTATGGAGAGAGTAAACAACGTGGTAACCATTTGTGGTAACCTGAAGGATTACATTATTAATTTCGGTGAGGTGGTAATAGCCTACAGGAACGAGGATGGAACCTTGAAGGTCACCATTGCCGATACGAAGGACGAGGATTTCTATCCGGGGAAGGTTGGTATTCAGGATGAAAATCCAACATTGGATTCCACCTTCCTGTACTTTGATGAGGTAGATAACAAATGGGAGGAATTTAAGATTGGTTCTTTGGTTTATACCGGGGAGAACGGAAGCCTGGTAGAGGACGATGATATTTATAATAAGGTCCAGGAGTTCCGAAAGGCCAATTCCAACAACACTGCAATCTAATAAAAAAGGACCGCAAGGTCCTTTTTTTATGCCCGTATCCGTAGGACCATGTCCGTAGGATTCGATTTTACCTATCATACTGCGATTCTAAGGAGAGATCCCCGGGTGACCTTCATAATTGTAAGGCCGAGGAATTTTCTTTTGTTAGAATCGCAAAAACATCCATTAATCCAATGTGACGTTCGGAGAGGATATTGCCTCGGCAACCGCATCCAATCGGTCAGCCACCTTTTCCAGCGCAATGGCGATTGGTTTGGTGTACACATTGGTACTCGCCGCCTGTTGGACAGCATTCAGCGTGGAGCTGAGGATACCAAAGGCCTCCTCCACCTTATCCCCGTATGTACCGGGATGGCTGCTTTGCCCCTTGGATCCCAGGGAGATCCCACTACTACCAACCTGGATAACGGAATGGGGTACCCCAGCATCAAGGGTTATCGTCCCGTCATGGGATATATTAATGGATGAACCACCGTTGGTTATTACCCATCCGGAGCCGTCCTCGAAATATATGGTGGCAAACCCCATACCGGACCGGTGGTTGGATATCACCTCCACATGGGTACCGGCGGGGATGTTGGTGTTATTGGTGGTGGGGTCATCCTTACGGAACCAAAATAGCTGCCGGGGATTGTCGGAAACGGATAGTAACCATACCTCCATCCCGATGGTTGGCGTGGTGACCGCATTGGGGTGGGTACAAAGGAATGGCATAACCGGGGGGAGGAGGTCCTTATCCTCCCCGGAGAACATCCCCGGTGCCTCTACCTTTATATTACCGTTTTTGAGGACCTCTATAACCCTTGCCGGTCGCAAGGTCGCGTTGGATAGTTTCATCTCCTGGTATTTTTATTGTGTCAATGGGGTGGGTGATCCGGTTGATTTCAGATACCGTGTGGTGGTCGAAGACAGGAAGGTTGGACTCCACCTCCAACGAAACCGGGAGTATCCGGTTCTTTTCGTCATTGGTGGTACCGTCCATCTCTGCCTGCCACTCCCCTTCGAGGGATTCCGGTATGTGATAGGAACAGGTGATCACCTGGCCCATATAGGTAATGTTATAATTTTGGATAAATGCCATTTTTGTAATTATATGCTGCATGCACTCCAGCAGGTCGGTAAAGGTATCCAGGTGGTATTTAAGGTCCACCCCGATTTTCAATGGGACCCGGCGGTATTCCCCGCAAAGGGTGTATAAATTATCCTCATACTCCACCTGAAACTCCCCGGTGGTGTACGGGCAGGACAGCTGGTCGGCCATTATATTAATCCCCTGGGGGGTGACAATACAGCGGGGAAGGGTGTTATATATATACTGCTCGTTGGTGATCTCGAGGGGCTCCTTGGAGTAGTCATATTCCTTCTCCATCAGCCAAACCACATCATCACCGGTATTAATGATCATGTGGGGAATGAAGATATCCCTGATTTTAATGGACCGGTTCAACCGGAGCATCAACCCCTTTAGAACAGTGGAAAGGAAGAGTTGTTGGTTATTACAATCCACCAACCCATTCCTTATCTTATCCACAATGGATGTGTTTTCCATATTATTTTACCGTTACATTATATTCGGTCAGGGATTTGATGGATGCCTTTGAGTTATTCAAGGAGTCCTGTAAGGAGGTATCCAACCGGGCGCAGACAGTGATCTCATAATATAATGGATCCATATACAATGAATTTCTTACATTGAAACCAAATGTATACTGCGCCTGGTCAAGGCCATCCCTACCATCCGGGGTCTTTTTTCCGAGGTTGTAGGCAACAATCATTGGAATGGATATGGATTGTCCGGCGGCGAGTTCCATATATCCATTACGGGATTCCGAGTTGATGCACAGGGCATATTTGGAATTGATCATCGGATATACCACGAGATTATTATCAAGGACCTTTTCCCTGGTAACGGTTACGTCCGGTTTATTTCCGGTACCACCGTCACCACCGGTACCACCACCACTGGTCTCATCGATGATCGTTACATTTTTGGATACCGTGACATTCAGGTTATAGTACAGGATGGACCCGCTGCCATCCCCATATCCCCACACCTTGCCGGAGAGGACCTGCTTGCCGGCGATCTTCCCCAGGTCGCTGTCACCGGACAGGCCGAATGCAATCTCCCTTCCGGTATCGGTGGACCCGGCAACCCAACCTTTGGTGATCTCCGTATACTGGTTGATGTTGGCATTATCATAATCCAAATACATTTTCCTTGTTAGCAGGGGATTTTTTATCCACGGCATCACCTTATCGGTATGGTAATATGTCTGGTTTGCGCCATTCACCCTCATTGTGGATTTATATATCTTCTCCACGACAACATCCACTGTGGCTGTGTTCCTTATAATGACACTTAGATTGGGTACCCATAAGCTGCCGCTCCTTTTATAACTACCATCCACGGTAGCATTGCCTATTTTTATGGTATTCCAAAACTTCCTATCCGGTTGGGGGTAGGCGGAAGATACCTGGGTGGATGCCTCCGATAAATATTCACATTGGATAAATGCATTTGTATTGTTTTTCTTGGAGTATTTTTCATACCAATCCCACCAGGCAATACCATCCGATGCATTATATGGGGTGTCCTTGAGGGTAAGAACCTCATTTCCATCATTATTCACCATGATGGTCAACGGGCAGCTGCCGGATCTTCCATCATAGTCAGTGTATAGGATTTTCCCGGTATAGGCAACAAACTTATCCAGTGTGGCGTTATTTTCCCATGTATCGGGGACACTTATTAGGTTATTGGCATCAAAGGAATCCTTATCAATTTTGAAGTCAAAATATTTGGTGTATGTGCCATCCACCAGATTTGAATCCTCATCTTTCGTTATTGGTTCCAGGGAACAGCCGGTTACGCAACCATTATTGGCCAGTTCGATACGGTCCACCTTTGTTTTGTCCCCTTTATCCCCCTGTGCAGCGCCGGCGGCGGTGAATCCAAACCGGGTATGGTATCTATCCACGGTGATTTTTATGCCCCGGGAGCCGAGATGGATAATCCCACCGTTACCCCCCGGCCCATGTATATTCTGTCCGGCAGCAAGGCCAACAGGATCCTCGAATTTACTATTACCGGTGATACCAAATATTCCTACATTGGTGTCATCATATACCCAATATTCGTTATAGCCATCATTTATACCGGACCCCCCGGTGGTACCGGGATTTAGTGGGGTCACCGGATTGTTCTTGTTATCATTATTATCCTCACCGGTTTGCCCGTGTTGGTTGTCCCTATCCCATGGCGAGGACGAGACCTTATTAGGGGTGTTTGTGGGACTTGCGGAATCGGAGCTTCGGGTGGTGGAAGTCTCTTCCGCGGCATCATTGTTTATCCATTTCATTTGGGTCCCCCTGGTATACCATGCGGCGGAGAGGGAATCCCCATCAAAGGGGTTATATGCCCGGAAGTATATAATTTGATTTCCCCTCTGCCAGCCGGTGGCCACCTCGGACTGGCCGTAGTCATCAATTGCATTGTACATTATACACGGCCCATAGCCGACCCCGTTGTTAATCCGCTTGAAATCATTTGGGGTGCCCACGGCGGAGGACCAGTTGATAATCTTATTTTCATTATTCTCATCCCCATTCACATAGGAGTCCACCGATGCGGGGAAACAGGGGAACAAACGTAAGGAGTGCTTGGTGTTGTTGGTTATTGTCAGCATCGCGGAGCCGGTGACGAGGTCATTGGTTTTCATCACCCCACCGGAGGGTACGTCACCGGCAACCACGCTATTGAATGCCGGGGCATGGACAATATTATTTATGTCCGGTTGGATGTCATTTATGATATTATCCAGGGTAAAGGTTACCGACAGGGTACTTGCCGAGGTACCCAGGAGGGTATCCTGGATGGAGGTAATCATACTATCCAGGCTGAGTAACTTATCCCTCAGGGGGATAATCCTACGCTCATCGGTATAGAAACCCGAGGATATATTCTCCGGCCTATGGAAATAGGTGATATTTTGGTCGGTGATGCTATCGCTGACGTGTTCTATAATACCTTTTTCCTCCAGGATATTCTCAAAGTAATTGGTTTCTATATCATTGTTGTTCTCCTCAATAATGGAAAGAATGGACACATCCTTGGTGAGCTCCTCCGGGAAGGTTACATTTTTAACGGTGGTCCATCCGGTATGGCATTCCACGTAGGGGTACCCGAAACCCCATACGATGCGGGCCTGGATATCCACGGTTTCCCCCTGGGTGATAGGAATATCTATTTGATTGAATTTAATCTCCGAGGTATTTTGCACCAGTTTTCCCTCCTGGTTGATATCCGGGAAGTATACATTGTAGGTTCCATTTTGGTATTTCATATATTTGGACCTACTTGGGGGTGCATACATAACCCACTCCGGGAAAACGAAGTTACTCCCTATCGGCTGGATGTTTGCCTGTGGGGTATCCGGGTTTTTGTACCGGTACCTGACCTGGATTCCAATCACATCCCCCATGGTCACCACATCACTGTGGTCAGAGATGATTTTCTCCACATCCAGGTATCCACGGATTCTAAACTTTGAATCTTCTATGGGAATGGTGGCCTCGTTGGCGGCCTGCGCGATGGCATCCACTGCCTTTTTAATGGATTCATTTAATTTGTTCTGCTGCTCCTTGAGATCGGTGATCTGTGCGGTGTACATGGACCTTGTCCCTGACATATCATCGAATGATATACTGGAGAGTTCATCCTGCAGGACGGAGATCTTACTGGTTACCTCTTGGAGGGAGGCCTGGTATTGGACCTTTTGCTTATATAACGACCGGATATTTTGTACGGACTCAGAGTCATTCATGTGTTTGTTGATTTGGATCACCTCCAAAGGCATAATGGACTCATCCTTATTAGGATCCCCAATGAAATCATCCCCGGTGATTAGGTTGTAGTCGTCCTGGTCGTATTTTGTTATTGCCGGGGAGATGATGGTGGAGAGCTCGGTAAGGGTATCCCCAACGTTTTTCACATATTGGTTATAGTAGGTTCTAAAATCCACCCCCTCCTCATCCTTTAGGGAGTCCACATCCAACATTATACCGTTTCCCCATTCCGAACGGACATTCATCCTGGAGTCCAGTGGGGCAACGGCGATAAACACATACCTATCCTCCTCGAGGGGGATATGGACATATTTATCCTCCTTGAAGTCTGCTTCCTTATAATATCGAAGAATGGAATAATCCCCTGGGGTTCCCCCGTTCGCCGGGATAATGTTTACATACTCCCCATTAAGGACCTTCAATACCAGCTGGTTGGTGATTCCCTGGATATCGGTGATTTCAAACTTCGCAGTTCCGTTATAGGTGATAAGCTTATCCCCAACGGCGAGGTCCTTTCCGGACTGCCCATCCTGGAATTTATAGGTTAAGGAATCGTGGTTTTCATTATCCCTTATCTTAACCGTAATATACTCCTGGATTTGGTCATCGATATTATCACTAACCAACTCATCCACGATATACTGCCCGGAGGCCATGCTTTTCACCGGGAGTTCATTTATGGTGTCATACTCGACATAATCCACGTTTGGGGTGAACCCGGCGAGGTTCTCCATAAGGGTGGTATAATCCATACGTTGATTTACCCCTGTCGGTACCGCATCAGCATTCATTATAACCACCTTTTTCACACATACCCTGGATATATCATCCGGAATCGCGGATAGGTCGATATTAATATAAGGGGACGGGGTGAGCATGTCCTTGAACATATTAACTGACTCCTTTTTGAATACGGATACCTGTTCCGGCATCTCAATGGGGTTTGGTGCCTGCTGGTATCCCCGGAGTTGGATGGCCCTGGAGTTGCCATCAAAATTATACCACGCCTCCCCGGTCTTTGGGGCGTTGACCAGGTTATCAAATGCATCCTGCAGGAAATTTACCTTGTTCTCCAAGGATAGGAAGGAGGGGATGGTATACTGGGTGTTATTAATAACCGTTGAAAGGTGACCCTTTTTGGTAAAGAACGAGTCGTTGATGGTTTTAAGCAATGACAATTGCTCTTTATATAACCTCACAATCTGCTCCAGCGTCTCGGTAATAGTCATATCAATTCAATATTTCAATATTATATATTTCTATAATATGATCCCGGTGTACCTTAGATTGATTTTGGGCTGGTTTACCTATTGTGTGATTTTATTGACCACACATTATTATATATTTACAAAGCACCGAAATTAAAAACTAATTGATAAAAAAAAGATAAATTGGTATATGGCTTTACCACACATTAGAAACTCAAAGGCAGGGGTCAATAGGTGGGATCCCGTACATGTTAATATTTTCGAGGTGGCTTTCAGTCTCCCTGAGGCCATTCGCTCGGATTTTGGATCTGATGAGGCACTCATCTCGGAACATGTAACAAATGTTAGTGGCCTGGATGCTTTAGGCCGCGCACCTGAGGTTGGTCAACAGAAATTTATGGGTACGGACAGGTCCTATATTAATCCTAAGTTGGACTCCACCCATGCAGAAATCTCTATTGGTTTCACCCTGAACCTTAGGGATGATACCGATGACTACGTATACAAACTCCTCCGCGCCTGGGCTGCATTGGGATATAATATCAATACCGGTGAGAGGGCACTAAAGAGACAGTATGTTGCCGATTGGTTTAAGGTATCGGTGGCCAATAGGGATGGTCAAATCTTCCACCAGATCGTATTCAAAGATATGATGATGAATGGTGCATTGGAGGGTTATAATGAGCTCAACTATGACACCAATGAACCCGCAGCCATTACTGCAAAATTCGTTAGTGACTGGTGGGATGAGACCATGGCATAACCTATGGAATGTACACATAAAAAAAGGGGCCTAAGCCCCTTTTTTTGTTTAATAATTTAATACTTTAATATTCCACCTTCTTACCCGGATGGAATTTCTCAAATGCCTGTGAGTAATATTCCTTTGCCTTTTCCTCATCCAAATAAGGTACCGGATCCATGAACATCCCCAGTTTTCCAAAGGCCTCTAATCTTTCCCTATCCGAACCGGTCTCCTGGTCACAAAGCCATTTTCCGCCCACCTGTACTGGATGGTAGGATGTATTTGTGTTCTTCAAAACCTTTTTAATCTTTGAGATATTAAATCCGAGCTCCTTCATGGCATTGACCCCTTCAATCAGTACATCCCCTTTATCAATGTTAATGAATGGTGCTTCGTAATTAACCTTTTCCGAATCCCAATTTGAAATCCGGAATAACTCCTGCGCCATATGTTGACTCTCGGGGCGGCAATCGGGATAAATCGTATGGTCACCCTTGTGTAATCCTAATGAAATCAACACATTGCAATTATTTACTAAAGCAATGCTCAAAGCCTTGCCATAAGTAATTGCACTGAAAATAACATTGCGGTTAGGTACCACGGTACTTTTCATGTTGTTCTCATCGTAGTTTCCGTGGGGAACCTCCTCATTTTTATTTGTCAGCGAGCTTTCAAATCCGGCAAATGCAGATTTCAAATCAATTACTTGAAAATCAATTGGAAGGCTGAGTGATTGGAGGAATTTTACATTCTTCTGTGCCTTTTTCAGTTCAATTTTATGCTTTTGACCATAATCAAATCCGATTGCATGTACCTTTTTCCCCATTGCCAACCAATATAATGCGAGGCAGGTACTATCCATTCCACCGGACATTGAAAGAACGACCGTATCAAAATCAAAAGGTTCTTTTGTTACATCAGTGCCCATTAATCCGTTGTTATTTTCCATTGTTGTTTATTGTTTTGTTATGTTTTAATATATTGGGTTACCGGTCTTATTTAATATTTTTTGCATTCCTCCTGTTATATAGACCTTCGGGAACATAGTTCTTATTAAACTCATCCCATGTGGCCACATATAGATGTTTTTTATCTTTGGTGCGGAATATCACACACACCGTATAGGCATCCCCTTTTTTCACCTCACCGTATGATATCACCACCACCCTATCTCCACAGGGACCTACGTAGACGGCCGGCGTCTTTATGGAAAACCTGTATATGGTGGTGGTAATGATAATGGTGATACAAATTAACAATACGCTTGTTACATCCATTTCTTTTCCTCCTTTGCAATTTCCTCCGTGAGCACCATCTCCTCCTCCTCACTCAAACTGCCGGTACACAGTCCACCAAACTCGGTCCAAATGAGATTATCCCGGAGAAATCCCCTCCATTCCAACTTGTCGCAATCAAAATAACGAACCACCCGGGCTGACAATGCCACCCCACAATCCTTTGGAACCGCATTGTTGGCTATTATAATATCATCCTTTTTGGTTCCGCAGGCCACCCGGATGGAACCGTCCTTCTTTTTATATGCAAACAGGGGACTGTCCTTGTGGAGTAATATGTCCAGGGTTTCCAGTGCACTGATTCGATCATAAATCTTGTAAAATTTTCGTGAATTTTTTTCCATTTTTTATAATTATTATTTTAGAATATTATCCGCACCATTACCGCCAATCCGGTGCCTAAAAATATGACCCCACAAATAAAGTTAACCATGGTGGCGGTCCATGCCCCGAACAAACTGGTTTCCTTTTCCAGGGTGTCATGGTATTTATTCTCCCTATATAGTCCACAGCAGTTGTATACCAGCCACACAAATGCAATGGATAGAAAAATATAATGCATCATATTTTTTAACTAAAATCGGTGAACCTACTAAATCTCAAGCCATCCGAAATGAAATATTGAGTGGAATACTCCCCATTCATTCCATCATCCAAATCATCTGTTTTATACAAAACATCTTTTATTTCATCCAGGAAAGAGTCAAGAGTATATCTATTTTCATATTCATCAAGGATTATCTTATCCTTGAGAAAATTCTTAATGGTATTCAGATTTATTTTGTATTCGTTGTTCAATTCCCAAAAATGGGTTTTGAACATACCATTATAAATTGCAGGATAGTCCCATAGGAACTGCCATCCAGCACTCCTTTTGCCCAAATGAATGGGCTTGGGGAGCTCGCTTGTAATCTTCTCCTGATATTCTTCCCACTTGTTAGAAATATCCTCATTGTTTTCAAATTCGGTAAGCATATTGGATGTCAAACCAATTAGTTTGGTTCTTTTACTCTTACTGATTTTTTCGAATGTGTAAAAATTCGTTCCCATAATGATAAAAAATTTTACAATTGTTATAATTTAATCCCACCACTCTCTCATCTTCTCATTAAGAATCCGGTGATATAGTCTCCAACATTTCTCATCATACCAATCATATTGGAAGACCCTATCGTGGTTTCTGCTCCAAACCGTGCCCTTTGGTGCGTTCCTCATGTTAATATAAAGAATTGGTTTGCCTACCTTAAGCTCATGACGGTAATATTCACTTGTTTTATCCATTTGCCGCAATAGGTTTACCGCGAGTCTTAAATACCGGGCATTGTCCTCATTTCCTACAGCAATTTTGGATTTTTCGAAGTAATCCCTCATCTCCAACATTGCTATTTTGTCCACGTCCAACAGAAAACCATAATCAAATGGTCTGAACTTCCAAATCGCCGGGAGAAATATGGTCAGATTGTAAAATCCATGTTTAATTTCCCTGAAAATGTACTTTATCTTCCTCATAGCAGTTGAATTTATTTTCTAATTTATTTTCATTTCCAATTGTATTTATATATAACAGGTTTGTAATATACATTTAGTAGACGCCGCGATATATTTTTCTTTTTGCACTCATTTCCTTATTAGATAGAAATCAGCCCACAAATCAATGAATTGTTTTCCGCTGTAATCGGCTAACGCCGTGTTCCTATAGCAGAGGTGAGGTGCGAAGGATGAACTCGCAATTGATGGGCTGTTAGACGTATACGTTGTTGCGAGTCCATCGTATTCACCCTTATAGCAGTCTCTATCGTATATAGAGGTGTGTTTCTGTTTCCATTCACCGCTCATTTCTAACATTTCATCGTGGTTGTAAAGACGCAGCAAAGGGTACCATCTCCGCTCATTTTTTGTGAATTGTGGTTTCCATCCCTCGTTCAATGCGGCTGTAATGATGCGGAGTTTCAAATATGCCGTTATGTCGGGCATATTATCGTTCGTATCTCGGTATGCAAGCACCATTGGGTGGTCATAGCCCAACTCATTGCAAGCATCCTCAAAGGTTTTGATGCGCTCTGTGGCTGTTCTGTATGCAGCCTTGATGTTCTTTACGTCAATCTCCATTTTCTATTAACCAATTAATATCAATTGCATATACAGGGTTATTCATCTCCTCCACTGTCATCTCTTTTCGTCCATCCAAATGGCGGGTGCTTCTTCATTTCCTTATATACTTTGCTCCAACAACAGGGCAACAGTATCAATATTCGGCTTGACCTGTTGATATATATCAATCTTATCCTCTACATCCTGGCCCGGCCAGCAACTGACAATTATTTCGTACTCACATCTACTCCAATACTGATACTTACACCAGTCATCCACAAACTCAACGAATTCATCGTGGCTCTTGGGGCGCCTTGATTTTTTGGCTTTTTTGTATTGTTCCACCAGGTACGGGATTATATCGTACGGGACGAACGCCCGGTCGCCGCGGTCATAAATTATTGCATAAAAATGTTTCATATCACCTTATATTTTTGTTTTATTTATATTTGTATATAACTGGTCGGTGGTATACATTTAGTAGGCAATATATTTTTTCACAAAAAAACCACCCGAAGGTGGTTTTTGGTTGATCTTATTGATTTGGTGTTCCTTAAAGATTCAGTGAGAGGAACTCCGCCAATGAAATCACCCCAATATTTATTGATTCGTCCACATATACCTTATGTTCATCATCGTGAGGTACACCATCGGGCCAGTAATATTTACCCCCTCGAGGACCGACATGCATTTTTACCTTGATTTTTTTCCCGGTATTTTTATCGGTTACCTCCTGGTCCTCTATTCTCTCCCCATTTTGGGGTTTTCCACCTTTTGGATCCTGTTTTCCACCTTTTGGATCCTGTTTTCCACCTTTTGGATCCTGGTTTCCGCCTTTTGGATCCTGGTTTCCGCCTTTTGGATCCTTGTTTCCGCCTTTTGGATCCTGGTTTCCGGCTGGTACCGATACCTTACTTAGGTTATTTTGTGATGCTGGAGGATCATTTTTGGATATGTTTGTGATAGTATTGTTCAGTTCACCGAGGGACGCTGTTCTAATTGTTGTAATGTTATCCGCACAGCCTTTTGACATGGTTGCAGCCTGGGTGAGTTGTTTTTGTGCCTCCTCCGCAGAGGTATTGTTGGTGGTGTCCTTTACCTCCTTATCGAGAGCTTCCTTGTCCTTTTCCGAGATTTTTTCCGGGACATTCGCCTTTTTCATGTCATCCTTGATATCCGTACCATTGACCTCCTTGTAGCGCTTCGCCCATTCCTCCGGGGGGTTGAAGTTGCCGTCCTTATCGGTCATGGAGGCCCTCATTTGGGCGAGGAGCCTTGCTTGCTCGGTTTTTTCCTTGTCATCCTTGTCACTATTATCAATGGCCTTTTGTGCCTTATCGGCCATTTGGGACATTGCAAGTGCCGATTTGACATCATTTTCCTTCTTTTTTTGGTCATCACCTTTACCATCCTTGTCACCACCACCGGCGGCCCATCCGACACCCTTGGCGAGGGCGCTAATACCAGCACCGATGCCGGCAAATAGGCCACCAATACCACCACCGATGGCCTTTGCAAAGTCAGAGTTAAGGAGCGGCTGGCATAAATAGGCCAACACGGATCCTGCCATTAATGTAAGAAGGGCCTCGTCCACCTTTTTTCCAGGACCGGGCTCGAATTGTTTGTTTATGTACTCGTTAAGATCCATATATTTTATCTATTTCATTTTTAAGAATCCCATAATAGTCCACCCGCAGGTATTTGGAGAGGGATATACTCGGGCTTCCCCGGTAAAATCCCTTTTCATCCCCTTTGAGGAGGGCCTCCCGGAGTTTGGTGGCACTGATGTCATCATCCGTTCTTTTAATCTCCAATAACCTAAAGTCATCGCTGAGCATGGCCTTGTCATGGTATTTGTCCACCATTTTTTGGTAGGATGCCACCCTGTCGGTACCGCATACCCACCCGGAGACCTCGTACCCTTCGTTATATAGGTCGGACCCTATTTGGATAATATTGGCATTTTTAACCACCCGGAACCCGGCCACCTCCTTCATATCCCCAAATAAATCCTCATATAATGGAAGGAGGGTGGAGGTTTTGAATGGGTGCCGCTGGTCCACCTTGTCATCCGGGACGCCAATCATGCATACCATAACCGGCCTGCCGGTCTCCTTATATATGGATTGTAGGCATTTTTGGTGGCCTCTGGTGAGGGGTTGGAATCTGCCAACTATGATATTTATTTTTTGCATTGTATACAATATAAATATATAATATATTTTTTCATGTACCATACCATCACATGTGGGGATGAAAGGATTGAATGTTATATTTTAGTATATATAGGCAAACATAAAATTGAAATTCAAAAATCATGGCCTCTCAGCAGCAATATAATAATTACCAGCTATACCGGACAACCCCGTTGGTTTTCGGGGATATGATGTTGGATTTGGTATTGGATTGGACCTATCCGGATATACCATATCTATTTGTAAAGGATGCCCATATACGTCCCATATCGGAATGGGTGGGGTATAACCGGCCGTCAGGGGAGTATATTCTCAATAGACCCCACCAAATGAACGTCAAGGATTTCTACCTAAAAACAAGGGATACGTTCTATGAATCCAATATAGATCCGGATTTGAAATCCGACTGGCCGGTGGTGGTCCCCAAAGGCACCTCCAATGATGAAAGAAAGTATATGAAAAACTGGGATGATACCTATTGGGCAGGAACCCGGAGGATGTCATACCAGTTATATGGCACCACCCATGGGACCATGATGCCGTTTTGGTTGGAGGACTGCCAGGCATTGAGATTGCATCTCTTTTTGGGAAGATTCGGCGGGGTCGGTGGGTCCAACACGGATTTCAAATATACCATCGTCCTGGCAAAGGATAGGGATGCGTATGGGTTTACGGAAAAGGAAAAGGAGGTGGAGATCCCAAAATTTCACCAGGATTTCTGTAACTACCTATGTGATTACCTGGAATATGTTGGATTGGTGGGGGGAAATAATGATGTGGTCACCATGAATATCAAATCCAATACCGCGTATATAAGGGGATTGGATTGTGACACCGGCGCGGTGAGAACAGTACAGGATCTGCACATATGCCGTAATATACTATATAGGGAAAGGCCGTTGCTGGAGACGAACTCGTTGATATCCAGTGGGTTTAAGCTCCATGAGCTTGTCCCTTGCCAGTCTCTTTGTCTTAACCTGTGCTATGATATCCAGGATATAATCCAGGCACAGTACCTGAAGATGGTGGCCAACACCCCGAATATTATTGCATCTTCCTCGGCGGAATGCCAAAGGAAGAATGGTTCGTGGGAGAACATCACCAAAGGGGATATATATACCAACCATGAATATGTTCCGAGACCGAAGCATGTTACCTCGGTATCAGGAAATGCCCCTGCCGTTGTGGAGGATGATGGCCTGGACTTTGGCCAGGGTCCCAATGCGCTGGATTATAAAATGGACCATAAGGTAACCGCACTGGCCCATAAAAATAGGATAACCCAACCGGTATGCCACTGGGCGATGACCAACGAACCAAATATGCTTTGGAATGTATATGATGGCTTTGGGTCCTGGTCAAAGAATAAAAATGGTGAGTTGATTATCTGGGGTCACGGGTGGGGGGATCAAACCGATACCAACAGCACCAATTATAACAACGGAACCAGCTCCTCGCAGATAACAAAATTTATCGGGGATGGGGACCAAATAGCCGAGGTTCTCGGGAATCCCCAAAAATATTTCGGTATCTACCTGGCCAATCTGTCAGGGTATGTGAATGGAAATAAATTTGGATATGGAAAGGAGAACACCAATTGGCCGGACCTGATATATGCCGGATTGGCCACCACCCCCCCATACTCCTCCGTATACAAATACGGGTCAGGAACAAGGGAGTATGTGTTGGATAAGAATACCGCAGCGATTTGGTCATGCCGGTATGGTCCCAACGGGGAGGATAACCTCCCGGATACCACCAATGAGGAGACCGGAAGGGATTTGTTGTTTGATGTTGCCTACGGGCACGATATGGACAACCGGTTTGCAAAATATATCGCACCGAACTCCAGTAAGGATGATATCAATACGGTGGCTGCCGGAGGAAGCCTTCTCCATAGAATGAAGGATGGGTTTAGGATGGTTAACAACTGCTATGGGTTGTTTGTGTCCATGGACCGGAGGATGATGGAAATCGATGGGGTGGAAAAGGATGTGTTGTCCGTGATTTTTTGGACCCCAACAGTCACCAGGGATAGAACAGATCCGGTGGCATCAAAGGTTATATATGCCGACCATACCGATAGCGAGCTGATAGTGTCAAATATATCCACCTTATTAAGAAAATATTATAACCGTTACATCCGGTATATTACCAATCCGGATGGAAGCATTAAATCCGACCCCGATATTCCGCCTATTATGGGGAATATACCACCTATACTTAGTGCATTGTCCTCCGTCGAGGGGGTGGAGGTGGTATTTTTTAACCGGACCATTACCCACAGATCGGATGTTACCCTGTCGCCAAAGGCATCGGAGTTGAATCTGTATAAGCTGAACGGAGGAAACGCCTACGTGTTCAGATATTCGGATAAGATAAGACCTGCAATATTTACGCCGGGGGCGGAAAGGATCACCGGGGATCCTAATAATAACCTGTCATTTAGAAAGTTTGGGAGAAATTTCCTATACCTGAAGGATATGCACACCGCCCAGGAGTTTATGAATATATACCCCGAATATATGTCCAACGTCACCATACAGGATGGATATATATCCGGTACCACAAACCCGGAGGGGGGCGAGGTTTATATATGTCGACCACCGGTAAAAACAAGGTATAACTCCTATATTGGCACCAACGTGCCGCCGGTATATAAATCCCTTAACTATGATAGCATCCACCGCCTAAAAACAAACACCTATATGGATACCTATACCCGGAGTGAGCAAGGGGATGATGTCATCTATACCCCTGGGGATAAATATAGGATCACCGATGGTACCGGGGAGTATGTCTCCACAAAAAACCTATATGGTGATCTAATGTACACCGAGCCGCTGTACTCCTTATATGGGATAGGATGTGAGGATGGGGTTCAATACCCCGAGAATTGGTCCCAGCTTCCGGAGTTCAAGTGGTTCGACCAGAGTAGGGTATCGGTTATGGACGATGAAATCACCGGTATTATATCGGTTATGGACGACAAAAAGGCATCCATGGAGAATGCTGCATTGGAAATGATCCAGGGGAGATGTGCAACCGGTAGGAAGTATGTCGACCTTGTGTACATAAAAAATATATATAATATCAAATATGATTTCATTGAGATGACCTCCGGTGGATTATATAAATATAAAGTAACTGCAACATTAAAATGAGTGATGTCAATAACAACGGGCTTACCGAGATAAAACTCCCCGATCTCACCAACCCGGGATTCGGTGCCGGAATGGCAAAGGCATTTGAAAATATTCAAAACAACTTTAATAAGATTGCCAACCTGGCACTGGAGAAAGGTCCTTCCGGGGATGCGGCAACCTATATACCATTTAACCTAAACGCCATATTTATGGCCCCGATCATTCGCCTGCTATACTTCCTGGATGATCCCATCATACAGGATGCCCAGGAGCTATATGGGTATGGTATCCGCCAGTGGGGGCAGTTATTAAAGGTTCCCAGCGGGTATTCCTTGTTCTGCCAGGGGATTTATAATACAAGTATTTACGATGGATGTGCCTGGGGATATCAGGCCGCCGATGGGACCACATGGATCGGTGAGCTACCGGAGGAGGATGACCTTGACTCGATTAAAGGTATTTACACCCAGGTGGAGAAGGACTTCTCCGATTACCACGCCATAACAGGGAACACCCGCGGTCAATATGTTGAGGATTGTTTTTATATCCTTTTCGGAAAGGATGTATTCCCGGTCATGGCCGGGGACGAAGGTTTCAGCTGGCAGAAAATCATAAAGGATGGATTGGATACCGGGGTCGGTGTTATCGGGGCACTGGCCACGGACGGGATAAATGCCGCCCCGGTGGAGGTTGACCGGAGGAATTTCTATAATGATTGGATTGGTGCATGGCTCACGGCAGCAGTCAAGGCCAATGCCGCCAATGATGAGGATATCAAAAAGGCAAGGGAAATCTTCTCCACCCATTTCATTAAATATGGACCGGGTAGGATACACCTGGCCTGTAATCCGCCGGTGAACATCAAATCCAATGTGTTGGGATCGATGCCGTATGTGCATATGGACCCCCGGTTTAGGAATGATGCCATGGCCCGGTATTCATCCAAATACAAATCCCTCACCGATGAGTCCTGTACACTATATGCAAGGAGCACCACCGAGGAAGGAGTGTTATCCTTTATGGTGGGCAATGAGTTCCCCACCCTGTATAGTGACGGGTCTGACTGGTATTGGTCCATCAATGGATATAAATCCGGTATTCTCGCCTCCGGACCTGCAGGGGAGGATGGAAAGGACCGGGGAGTTCAAATCTTCGAATCCATTGAGAACCTATTCCTGGTCAAAGGGGTGGATGGAAAGGAATACGAATTCCGATATACCCCATGGGTCGGTACCTCCGGCGGAAAGTGGTTCTATCCCGATGATATGATCGGGAAGGAATATGTGGTAAACGGATCCCAAAAGACCATCACCGATGAAGGTTGTGAGGTTGGCGCATGGCCTTCTGCCGTCCTCGAAACAAAGCTATTCGAGCTCACCGATATCCAAAACGATAAGGATTATCTAAACCGGTTTATGTTCAACGGATCCACCTCCAACACCCACAGGATCAAAGAGAACATATCCACCCAGGAGGTATTCTATGCACCAATCTTCGCCACGCCGGGTCTAACCCCCGGTACCGAGGAATGGTGGGAGGAGGGATACCGGTATGGATGGAAAAAGGCCGATGACAGCTCCCTTACCTATACCGCCGGGGATGCCGCCCAATGTGTAGGATCCACCGGGGTTATCCTTGCCCCACGCAATCATAGGCAAGGCAACTCCGGGACGTGCTTTTGGTTCGGGGTTATCTCAGGCACCACCAATTATAATGAGGATAATAAGGATATTGTCCTTCCTGTGGCCGATATCTCCCCATCCAATATGATTAAATATGATATGGATATGGACATCCTTGGGGGGATGATGATGAAATTGGACCCATACCTCAATGTTCCGGGAAATAATATTGGTGCGATCACCTATCCCCGCGGCCTTATGGTTCCCATCAACTCGGTCCTCTCCGCCGAGGTGGATGACCGTTTCGCCGCCCATATTATATATCCCCTTCCCGTTGACCCCAACAAACCGGATACCACCGATGCCGGCGCCACCAATAATGATGAGGTCACCCTCACCAATAGGGCGGTGAACAATAAAAGGATTCTCCATATAGGTACCACCACCAATATCAATAACAACGGCAACACCACTGCGGACTACCTGGGTGATCTTATCCCCACGGAGGATTCCAGCAAGCTCGCCGAACTCCATGTGGATGAGGATCTCCAGGTTCTCGGAAACACCATTATTGGATGGGCGAAGAACACCGGTGGTGGACTATGGGTCCGGGGTGGTCTCCGAAAGAGCCCCATCTCCGGTGTCATCCCACAGGACACCCCTTCCGTTGGCCTGAGGGTGGACTACGGTGCCTCCATCGGTGGGGATACCTCCATCGGTGGGAATGCCACCATCACCGGGAAAACCGATATTGGCGGTACCCTTACCACAAACGGTAAGGAACCCGGATGGATGCTGTTCAGTGACGGGATAACCGGTGTGAAACCCATGTCGTGGGCCAATGACATTGATAATCACTATTTATATGGACACACCAGTGAGGAGGAGCCTAAATATAATGAATTAAATGGTGTTCTCTCCCCGGTGGTGCTGGACCTCGGCCCGGAGTATGGAACAAGGAGATTGGTGAAGTTCGGTGAGGTCGGAAGTGTGGAATATGACGACAAACTCGGAGGTATAAAAATCACGGATGTTCCCCACGCTGATGACTCCAAAGCGGACCAACACAGGGTATTGTTTGGAAGGTATCCTAAAATACCGAGCGAGGAGAATGGAATACACAATATAATTCCATTATATACCGGCTATTTTGCGACAATTACAGCTGCAGCTGGTCTTGATGATTGCCCATACATTTATTGGTTTAATGATGGTAGCAATGTGACCTCGGATGGTGACATAGGAAAATATCCCGAAGAAGTTGAAGTTCACCTGGACCCCGATGAGAAGCAAACAGCAAAACCACCGATCCAGTTCACGGGGTTAAATAACAACAATTATAATGATGACAATAATATTAAACAATATTTTAATAGTATAGGATATCAACATGTTGTGGATGCAGATAACAAACATATATTTTATTCATTTATTAGGGGATACAAAATACTATTTAATCTATGTAGATACGACCCGAGATTTAATAAGAATTCAAACATCCTGAAGGTGAAGGGGTTAAGATACCAGTGTGGAATGAGGCATGATGGGACCCACGGAGTGGCACCATCAAACGATATTCCGAAAGGTGACAACTACCATAACCCCCATGCCATAAACCTAACATTTGGTATTAACAAGAATAACAGTTGGGTTAAGTATATAAATGACCACCTCCCGCAAAAAGGTCGAGGCCTCACCCCAATTCCAACCACATGCCGTGTGGAGACAGTATGGGACTTTAAGACCCTATGGCCCTTCTCTGAAGTTACTGGTGTAGGCTCCAGTTCTGACGAAACAAATGGTTTTCTTATACCACAATATGTTTATATCCCCATTGTCAATAACCAAACCGTAGAGATGTACGTAAAAGGAGTGGTTACAACAACACCGAATGATGATCTGTGCATTGACGGTGGTGCCCTTACCGGTGCGTGGAGAGCAAGTACCGCTGATGATAAAAACAAAGCGTTTCGAAATGGTGGGGGTATACTCAAAATATCCATATGTGGATATTTGGACTATTAATTCATATAAAATTCGATTTTATAACCATAGAGTGAATCCATAGAATTCGATTTAAGGTATCATACTGCGATTCTAACAAAAGATCCCTGCTGTGCCTTCATAATTGTAAGGCCGAGAGGTTTTCTTTTGTTAGAATCGGTTTTTTAGGAATTAAAAAACCCCGGTGCACCGGGGTTTTTGTGTTTTTAATTGTTAGAATTTTTAGAATTTTTAGAATTTTTAGAATGGAAGGTCATCATCTTCTTCCGGTTGGGCAGGTGCCTCGGGTTGTGGGGTCTCCGGGGTGGGCTGGGTGTTGGTTACCGGCACCGCTCCTTGGGAGGCCTTGAACTGGGCATACGTCATGGACTTGGGATCCACACCGGCACCGGTCATCTCGGTGAAGTGATTGACAAATTCCACGGTGTTCTCATCCCATGGGGTATATCCGCAGTGTTTTTTCAGATCAAGCTTCTCACCATCATCGGTTTTGAGGTTTTCCTCCACGTACTTAATGACCTTGGCGTAGATGGGTCGGATTTGGGGGCGGACCTTGGTTAACATGGCCTTGCCGTCATCCCTCTTCTTTTGGGTCTTGCCGTTCTCCATCGCATTGATTGCCTCCACGTAGGTGTCCACCAGCTCTATCTCTGCCTCGGTGAGGAGTGGGGTACCATCGGTTTTGATAACCGGTGCATAATCCCCGAACTGGCTGAGGGAATAGGAGGTCTCCCGTTGCTTGCGTTCCGGGTGGGCGGGATCATCGGGGCCTGGCTGTACCTCGAGGTCCAGGGTTAGACCAATAAGATAATCCATAACCGGGTAGGGTTTCTGCTTACTGGCGTCAGAGGGGTTCATCTTGGCAATAAGCTTCTCATTGATGATCTTGGCCAACTTCATAACCCGGAATTTACCTACCATTTCCGGCTGATTTTCATCCTCAAGGACCTGGACAAGGACCCAGTTGGACTCGCTCTTGTCATAGACCGTCTTGGAGAAGTCCTTCTTGGCCTCGTCCCCGGAGAACCACAACGACTTCCAGGCGCGGAAGAGAGGGCAGTTCTTATCCCCGTCACCGAGGGAACTGCGAACCAAACGGTTCCCGTCGGCCGACTGGAGGTAGTAGGAGGCCTGATGGACAATACTATCCTGTGGGGAGAACGGGTTGAGAAGGATTTTTACCTTTGAGCGATAAATGCCATCCTCAGATTTTGAAAGTTTTGGACTTGTTTTGTAAACACAGGGATCACCGGTACTGGTTGGCTCCTTGAATGCATTGAGATTGGTGGGATCGAAACCCATGATGGAATCAATCAACTGGTCACTGGACTGGTTACTTGAATTACTCATAATAATTATTTGTTTAATTTATGTTTAACGATCAAATATATAAATAATACGGCGATTGTTTAATGTTATCACGCGAAATTTTGCACCATTCCACCATATCATTTTGGTTCCCCATATCCGATACGGTAATATATATCCTCCACCTCATTGTTCTCATCGGTGAGGAGTTTGTAGTCCGATCTTACCTCCATGGTAGGGCCTATCCGGTATTCGGAACGTTCGCCGGTGTTCATCCTGTCCCTTACCTCCTGGGGGATGGTCTCCTCGGAGAGCCAAACCAATTTTTTGTTTATATCAAATTGTTCGTTGATGGTTTTGTTGGTGAATTTGTATGGAATAAATTTTTTTTGCTTGGTGATCCACGTGGCAATATTATCCCTGTTCGACCAAAGGTCATCCAGGCCCCTGATGTTTAGTTTGGCCCGGAGCTTCTCCCTGTCCCCATTGGAAAAACCGTAGTTCCTCGTGCCCTTCGTGTAGGATACAATGGGGGATATGTTATCACCGGAGTCACCGGATAGCACCTTTTTGATAACCGTTTCGTCCGGGGACTCATAGAAGGTGTTGGGGTACCGGCGGAGGGCATCCAGGTTGGCATTTGCCATTTGTGGTGCCATGAAATACTCCATGGGGTCATCAGGACATTTGCATTTGGTTGGTAGGTATAATCCGGCACCGTCATTATACCAGCATACAAAGTGGTTACCCTTTGTGTTAAGGCATTGCCGGAGGTCGCAGTCCGCGGTCCATATCATACAGTCAGTCCCGGAGTTAAGTAACCGGTTGGACCAATACCATACCCAGTCATCACCCTCCGCACCGGGGGCCTGGCTGACGGTGAATCCCCTGGATCGGCATATTTGGAGGAAGTGGTTCAAGGTTCCAAATGCCACCGCCCAGTCGGTACCGGGATCCTTTGACCGGTTTCCTTTGTACTCCTTCCCCGGGGAGGGATGGATGGTATTCCTCCAGGAACCACCGTCCTCCACAAAAACAATGTTATCCACCTGGGGAAACACACCGAGGATGCGGCGGATGGAACGGGCCATGGTATTGATTATTAATTCGGATCCAACCTTTTTCGCATCGGGGGAGTTATCCACCCGAAGCCATTTTTTGGAAAAATATAGGCGGCTAAGAAACAGCCAGTTGGTATCCACGATAAGGGTTAGTTTATTGATCATAACGTATGGATTTTCATCAATATAACAACCCATAGGGGAATATTTAATAAATCATCCCAACCGGTGGATGGTGTTTTCCGTGATTATTTTGAACTCCATTCCATGATGGGTACACCACTCCTGGGCGGCCTTCCATTTGTGGCAGTTGGTTATCCAGGTCTGCCAGGCCCAGGAGTTCTCATTTAGTGGTGGGGTGGTTTGGTTTTTTGGCTTTATCTCCACCAGCAGCCGGGTACCATCGGCCATCTCCAGGTAGAAATCAGGGAAGTATCTCCTTTGTCGACCGTTAAGGAAATAGGGAATACATACACACTCGGAGGCCCATCCCCTTACCTTCCTGGAGGCTTCCATCCACCGGATGAAGGATATCTCATAGGAGCTCCGGTATATCACCGGGTTGGTGCGGTCAAGGAGTTTTTTGCAGGTGTTTGTGTTTATATATCCTTGTTTGTACCTGGAGTTCCTGGATGGCCGGAATTGTTTAATGGATTTTGAGGTCATGGGCTTTATGGATTTTATGGGTTTTATGGATTCATCTCCCACCGGGTGGTACCGGCATCATATATTCTATAATACCCGGATTTATCCATTGCCTGCCTCTCCGTCCATTTGGAGGGGTCGGGGTCCGGGGCAAGACCTTTTTGTATTATTTGATATTTATTGAACTCATACCGGTGGTGGCGGTTCATCTGCCCGTCCACATACCAGTATCCGGCACTGATGGAGTCTGCCTTTTTGAATCCCAGTTGGGCATACATATTCCCGTCCGAGATGTCATTGGAGGAGTAGGATATGATTGATTTTGGGTGGATATCCTTTATAAAATGTCTTAATAACCTTGATGCCCCGCAGACCACCTGCCAACCCATCAGGTTACAAAATCTCAGAAGCTCGTATTGTCCATTGATTTGTTTCTTTCCACCCATCCCCGGCCTCCTTTTTCCGAAGGTCATCACGGAGACCAATATTCCGTTATAATATAATCCATAATGATAGGACGCCCCACAGGCACCCTGAATGTGGTTTTTATTCATAAACACACGGGATATCTTTGGATCCACCAGCCGTACGGTACACCTCCTGGCATATACCCGGTGGTCGAACACCCCGAGTTTCGCCTTTATAACGGATTTGACCACCTCCGGCTTCTTAATATATATATCCTCCCAAATTTGGAGCAGCTGAACCCCATTATTTGCACACTCCAGGAACTTATCGGAGTGATATTTTGGTTTTTTGAATTTATCCGAGTGCCAGTATACCCCATTAAGCTCTATGGCGATTTTCTTTTCCGGAATGTATATATCCAGCTCCTTCCCATTTAATATATCCCTTTTATTGTCGATATGGTGTACACCTAATGAGTCGAGGAATAATCCTATATTAACCTCCAATGTGCTCCTTACATCCCCAACAGGGCATAACCTGGTACATAACTCTGTTCCGTCCTTTTTTCTCCCCTGGTGTCTCTCACTGGTGGTTATATAGTATTTCTCCTCACACTTATTACAAACCCCCGGATGTGGACAGGTACACCTCCACTCATTCCCCTTGAAGCCTATCACCTCCGGGTTCCGGTTCATCAATCCTATCTGTGCCGGCTTCTCCACCCCATATTTACTCATACAGGTGGCCTTGGATCTATCCGTTACCTCGGTGGACTGAAATGGATATTCCACCCCATACCTCTTCAGATTGGTGGACAGCACCTTACTTCTTATCCGGTCGGACTGCCACAGGAATCCCCCGTATTTTTCGGTTTGGGTTTTCCGGATTTGCCCTATATTATTGTAGTTTTCACTTCCGTGGTTTTTCAGCTTTGTTTGTTTAATTTTCGCCACCGGCTCCCCGGAGGAGTAGGTGGCCTTGTTCGACTCACTAATCCTCGCCGCGTGCTCCCCGGAGGCATACGAGCATTTATAGGAGCAGGTAGGGGAGTATCCCCTGGTGAAATTTATAAATTTACACTCCTTTCCGCAAACCGGGCACCTCGGTTTTTCCTTCATACCATGGACCGCCAGCCATAACTTCTCCGGCCACCGGAGGTTTGAATCATACCTCCCCATGACCTCGGCATAGAAATCACCAAAATATTTTTTAATATGTGCCTCCCTGGTTCTCCCCTTCGGGCTCCCCTCTATGTATTCCAATGTTGGTCTGTTCATTGTTTAATATCTCATTTTGGATAATTGCATGACATTTATGTCCACCACTCTTACAAAATATTTATCATGTAAATATAATAAGCTTAGGGAGGTATTTAAGCAGTAAATACACCGATTTATCTTTCACATAGGTGTGTTGGTTTGGTGTGTGGTGGTTTATGTCCGCAAGATAAATTGATAGATACATATCATCACACCATACCGGCATAAAAAAAGCCGACCCTTAATGGGCCGGCCTTATAAGTTATTGATTATCAACCGATTAGATGATGAATCCCTCGGCTGCGTCAATCATAAACGTGAGATAATTCTGTTCAGGGTGGAAACCGAAATCCGAGATGGCGAACCGGCTATTGCAAAGGAGCTTCGGGGCCATGGTACCTTCGGCAACGATCTGAACCTGATCACATAGAATGTAAGGCGAGAAGATGACTCCTGGATTTGAGCCGTTTGACTTGCGGCCAACACAGATCCTGCAGTCATCCCAGTTCATATAAGGATTGACATACACATTCAGACCGGCAACCGATCCTGCGAAGTACAGGCTCTGCGATCCATCCTGGGTCATGGTGTTGACCATCGGGGCGATTACGAAGTTGGCGCTATCCTGGAGGGCACTGAGAACCTGGGTGTTGGTGACAATCCAGTTGGCACGACCCCAACGGCTGGTGTTGGCAATCAGGTTGCTGGCGGCGAGAACCCTGGAGGCAATCCTGCGCTGGTGGGTGGTCACATTCTCGGCGGCGGTGTTCTTAATGGCGTTGTTGATGGGACCCCAATCGGCTGCGGCATTCTTACCATCGATACCAATGAACTTATCGGCATTCTTAAAGTCGGCGAGGTTCTTCGTACCCGGATCGCCAGGAGCACCGAAGTAAAGGTTAAGGTCTGCACCCTGGTAGTCCTTTTGGATGCGGGCATTGGTCACACCGAGTTTGAACACGCGGTCCAAAATACGGTCGTTGATAGCCTGTGAGAGCTCGTTCTGCATGGCCTCGAGGACCTTACCAACCACGTCAATGCCATAGAGAGGCATATCCTGGAGCTGTTGGCGGGTAACCGAACCGGTTACCTCATAGGAACCCATTTGGACCATCTTGGTGAAGAACCTTGCACCGATGGTGTTACCAACACCGGTCTCGTTCTGTGCACGGGTCATAGGCTCATCGGAACCGTTGCCCTTACCATCACCGAAGAAGTTGGAGAACTCCTGGATGTGATCTGCGAATGCAGCGATGACATCTGCGTGAGGAATGGCAATTGTAAGGCCGGTACCCTCAAAGGTGGCTGTGTGGGAGAACACATCGGCGATGGAGTATTTCTCCGTGGTGGTATCGTCAATATCGGCACCGTTCAGAACACCGGTCTTGACAACCTTGATGATAATACCATTATCAATACGAGACTTGCCGAGGTAACGGCCGTGGAGGGCGATCTTCTTGCCATCATCGAACGTGCTGGATACATTGAGATCCAAACCGTTCCATGCCTTACCTGCTGCCTCTGCCTCCTTCCTGGCGGCATCTGCAATCTTCTTCAATGACTCGTTCAGGGCGCGGAGTTCGCTCTGCGTACCACTAACCTTAATATAGATAGGCTTGTTCTCGTTGTCCTTACCCTTACCATCCAGTGAGGTCTCGTTCAAACGACCGAGCTTACCACCTGCATAGGGGAAGTCCATGTACTGGAACATCTGCCATGGACCTGATGCCGGGATGACCGGTACCAACTCAAGGCCGATGGTCACGGCTGCAACCTCAAGGGCCATCGTCAAGGTCGACATGGGGATATCACCGGAACCAACCTGGTAGTTATGGGCATGGAAATCAGCACCTGTGTTTCCTACACCGCTACCATCACCGGAGCCGTTGAATCCAACACCTGTCGGCATCATGGGGTTGCCCATGCCGATGGTATTCAGCGGGGTGGTGTAAATGTTGTTACTCTGAGGGAGATTGTTGGTAATACCCTCATAGATCTCGTGGTTTCGTGCATACTGGGACATCCACCTCAGCTTGTAGTCATTATCGACATGCAGCTCCTCCTTGATGATACCGGACCACTTCGAAAGGTCCTCGTTGATCATGTTGTTGGCATTGATCATGCCTGCATTAATCATATTAGGCATAAAATTGTCGTTATTTTTAATGTATTTATGTATGAAAATATAATACAAATCAGCCGATTAAAATGTTAATCCGTTGATAATCAATTAGATTCATTTATCACACGGTATTTGGTTGGAAGAAATAGGCAGCGGTACGGTTCCTCTCCGCCCACTCCTTTATCTCATCTATCTCCTCGCCGGCCCGGTCCCTGAACTGGTCGAAGTTCAATTCCACCTGCCCCGGATATTTGAATTGCCAGGAGCCCAGGATGGTGGCCAGGTCCCTCATGCAGAACGCGGTTACCAGCCGGAAAAAGTAATAGGAGTTATATAAATCCTGTATCCTGCACCTCACCATACACTGGATAAGGACGTCGGAGTACCCGAGGTCCCCGAGAATGACCAATTTGGAGGAATAATTATTGAAATTATAGCTTAGGGGTGGATTTAAGGTTTGATCAAAGGTATCAATCTCATATAGGCTCATCACCACATCCGGTAGGGTATATCCGGTTCCTCCGGTCAGCCCCAGGCCGCCACCGATTATTCCGGCACCACCGAACATGCTGTAGGAGGACATAACCATTCTCTCAATACTAAAATCCCCCATGGCGGAATACTTTAGGTTTTGCTGGAGCTTGAAGCATCCAAAAACCCCCATGATCTGCGGGGGGAGCTGTATGGTTTTATTCATCACCGATTTCCGGCATATATCCTCCTTTTTGATCACAAATGCCCTTTCCTCGAGGGATTGGTCCACATTTTCAAAGAACCACTGCGCGGCATTGACCACCTCCTGACTTATCCTCTCTGCCTGGAGGGGGAATGGGATGGCACAGTTGGTGGTTACCTCGCTGATCACCCTTTGGATGAATTTGGCATCCACCTCCTCCTCCACCTTCGGGGTCCAAATAACCGATCCCGGATGGCTGTTGTAGGCGTTTGTTTGACTCATAAAATGGAATATTTTTATACCTATAAAATAACATTTTGGTCCCCAGGGGCATATATATATACCTATAAACAGAGGTGCTGGGCCTGCCGGTGTCAAGGCAATTGTTTTATGGAAAGCGACCACAGGAAAATGAATAACCAACAATTAAAAAGGTGGATTTCCGGGTATTTGCCAATCAAATAACGCTCAAATAATATTATATAAATAGTTTAATATACAATGACTCCACATGATCCGCGAGGTATATAATTCACAGGAATACAATATGGATGCAAAGGACAAGAAGGCAATCAATGAGGCTTCGGCGGACTCCATCCCCAATCTCAATCTAACCACCAATTTCAGGCCGACATATTCCAATGCACCGAAGAAAAAGAAGAATCTTATATCGAAATTCTTTTCCAACATGGCCCGGTTCGGAATGCGATACGAAGACAAAGTCCTTAATAACATGCGGGCGATCCCCGCGGACAAATCCCTGTTGGACAAACCAACCAAATTTCTCAACCAGGACCTTTTCCAAATGTCCGGTACCTCCTGGAAGGTAAAGTCCAATGTGGACAAGGACTTCTACGAAAAGGATGCCCCTGCGAAGATTGATGCCCTCCGGAAGCTCGCCTGCCAACCGGAGTTGGAGGACATCCTGGACACCATGACCAACGAGGCCATTGTCTATGACCCGGAACAAACCTATTTTGCCACCCCGTTCATCGAGGACCAGGAGATGATGGTCCTTAAAAAAAATATTAGGAAGAAAATCAATGACGACCTTCAGGACCGTTTCCGCTCCTTATATAAGATGCTCTCCTGGAAGACAAGGGCATGGGATAACTTCAAACGATTTTTGGTGGAAGGCTCCCTCGCCTGGGAGATCGTATGGGACTCCCTCGAGAAACCCAAGGAGATCATCGGGTTGGTTCCCCTGGACCCCTGTACCCTCACCAAGAAATTCAAAAATAATAAGTGGTATTGGGTACAATTCTCCGGTATCCAAGGTAGGGAGAGGACCTTACTGGACTCCCAGGTGATATATATTGCATTCCAGGAGACAAACTGCATTGACAGGATGTCCTACCTTGAGCGCCTGATCCGTCCCTTTAATATATATAGAATCGTGGAACAGGCCCAATTGATTTGGACGGTCACCAACTCCAGTTATAAGATGAAGTTTACCATCCCAGTCCGGGGAATGAATCAAATCAACGGTATGCAGACCGTGAACTCGGCCATGAACCGGTATAAGGAGGACATCAATTTCAATGCCGAGGATGGATCCCTGCAGATCAACGGCCGGACAAACCTTCCGTTTAATAAGGAATATTGGATGCCGGATGGGGATGCCGGTTCCCCGGAGATCGAAACCCTGGGTGGGGATGGTCCGGACCTGAATGACAACGACCAACTTAACTACTTCCGTAAGCAGCTGTATAAAATCTCCAAGGTTCCCATGAATAGATTTGACCAGGAGTCCGGGGATGCCTGGTTTGGTACCGATGCCGCATCCTATGCCCGCACCGAGATTGACTTCGGTAGGTATGTCACCAGACTTAGAAACCAATTCTCCCAAATAATTATTAAGCCACTCCAACTCCAATTGGCAGCCGACTTCAAGGAACTCCAGGATAACCGCCAGGTCCTTGAGGGGGTCTCCTTGAGATATAACTCCTATAACCTGTTCGAGGAGCTGATGGAAATCGAGGTTATGCAGAAAAGAACGGAGTTTATTCAAAACATGAAGGACAGTATGGTCGATATGGACCAGGATGGAAATGAAATTAAATTTTTCTCATCCCGGTTCCTTGTGCAGAAATACCTGAAACTCTCTCAGGCAGATCTCAATATGAATGACAAGCTCAAACAGGAGGAAATCGAGGACCTCAACCTTGCCGGTAACCCCGATAAGGCCGGGGAGGAGGATGCTCCGATGGAGTCCATGAAGGATAAGGATGACATCCAGGCAATTATGGATTCCTTATCGGAAGAGAAGCAGAGGATACTTAAAAAACACCTTAAATAAATATATTGAAAATATATTGGATAATGTTAAGGGGGCGGCTAAAAACCATCCCCTTTTTTATTATTTATATTCACAAAGAATTATTTATGGATATGGATAAGAATGAGATACTTGCCTCACCAAAAGGAAAGGCAATGGAGAGATACATAAGGATTCATTATCCAAATGAATACCCGCTGGTTCTCAAATGCACCGGTGGGAGGTGGGCCGAAAAATTATACAATTACCTATTTAACTCCCCGGGGCACAAATGTGTTGTTTGTGGAAAGCCAACCACCTTTTCATCCATTACCAAAGGATATAAACAATACTGTTGTCCCCGTTGCGTAAGACTCGGTACAAAGGAGGGCACCGAGAAAAAAATGATAAAAAAATACGGGGTACCCAATGCATCCCAATCCAGGGAGGTGAAGGAAAGGAAAAAACAAACCATGATTTCCAACTTTGGGTCACTGGAGAATGCATACAAGGAGCGGGAGAAGAAAACAAAAAGCACATGTCTTGAAAAATACGGTGTAGAAAATGCATCCCAGTCAGAGGAAATAAAGGAAAGGAAAAAACAAACCATGATTTCCAACTTTGGATCATTGGAAAATGCATATAAGGAGGTTTCGGATAAAAGGGCACAGACCAATATGGAAAGGTATGGCACCAGTTATCCATCCCAATCCAGGGAGGTGAAGGAAAGGGCGAGGAAAACCAACCATGAATCCGGAAAGGAATTGGAGTTAAAATTATATATAAAGTCCCTCGGATTTGATGGTAATAGAACGAGGACGGTGCTTCCATCCGGAAAGGAATTGGATATTTATATCCCGGAGAAAAAAATTGCCATTGAGTTTAATGGGATTTATTTCCATTCCGATATGTTCAAGACAAAGGATTATCATATAAACAAATTCGAGGAATGCAGACAACAGGGCATCCAACTGCTTCAAATTTGGGAGGATTGGATGATAAATAAACCCCGGATAGTTAAATCCATCATAAAGGCAAAGCTCGGGGTGTTCGACCACAGGGTATATGCCAGGAAATGCGAGATCAAAATGGTCCCCCCGAAGGAATCCAGGGTTTTTATGAATGAAAACCACATTCAAGGGGCCAGCGGGGCGTCCTATCATTATGGACTATATTATGAGGGAGGATTGATCTCCTTGATGACCTTTGGAAAAAGAAGACCGGGGATGGGTGGAAAGAAACAAATTGATGGACAATACGAGCTTATAAGGTTCTGCAACCGGCAGGGGTGGCAGGTGGTAATGGGGGCCGAGCGACTATTAAAACATTTTATAAAGGATGTCCACCCCAAGTCAATCATATCATACTCCTCCAATGACATCTCAGATGGGAACCTATATATGAAGTTAGGATTCGAACAGGCCCGGTCCATCAGCCCCGGATACTGGTATTTGGACCAACAAATGAGGCGTTATCACCGGTATGAGTTCAACAAATACCAAATAGTAAAAAAAGGTCTTGTCTCCAAGGACCTGGATCCCAAATACTGGACGGAGAGGATGGTTATGGATGCCGCCGGATATTATAGGATATATGACTCCGGGACAACCCGGTGGGAATTATCCTTATGATTTGTATTATATAGGTATATACTGATATAAATTATGTACAGGAAGCCCTATGATGAGCTCACAGATGTGGATGAGCTTATGGTATATTACGGTGATTTGATCACCGAGGCAAACAACAAACGTGGTAGGTCCATACAGGATGAGACCTTGCCGGTGGTGTATGCGGACCTGAAAAGAACGGATAATATATGCATATTTGATCACATCATCATATTCACCAACTCAAAGGACCCGAAGAATAACAAAACCCTAAAAAATATCCTGGATGCCATCAAGGCGGTGAACCACAAACCGGAACTCCACCTGTTCTTCTCCGATAAGGTCAGTTATGATGAGAACGATAATGGCTCGGAAATAACCATCGATGACGGCCAGGATAAATTCACCATCAAGGAGGCAAATAATACCAACACCCTGGTATTCTCCAGGCTCTCCGTTAATGGGGAGATGGAGTGCGAACAGGTGGTCAAGGTCCTCCAGGATCGCGGCTTCCTCGTATTGAATCCAGTGCGGCCCATGCAGATCGCATCCAATAAATACGATAGTGCCTGCCTGTTTGAGCGGGGAAATATCCCCCAGCCCCGGTTTAGCCTGATGACCAAAAAGATCCTATATGACAAGGAGCAATTTGATGAGGCCATGGCCGCGGTGAACCCCAAATGGGATCCGGATAATGAGGATAATAATGAGAAACTTGATTTTGTGATCAAGATCCTGGATGGCCATGGTGGTACCGGCGTCAACCTCTCCAACGGAAAGGCCATGATTCCCTGGCTCCAAACCATTTTCGCCATCGACCCGGAAAGGCAACTTATCATCCAGTCCAAGGAGGACGGTGATGGTGGCGACCTAAGGGTTCATGTTCTCACCCTAAGGGATCGCCAGGTGATACTCGGTGCAATGAAAAGGGTCCAGCTCTCCGGGGACTTCCGATCAAATGTATCCCTCGGGGCAACGGCGGAACCGGTTAAACTCTCCAAGGAACAGGAGCAAATCGCACTTCGGGTGGCCAATATATCCAAAATGCCGTGGTGTGCAGTGGATATCATGCACCTAAAAAATGGCGGGGACGTGGTCCTGGAGATGAACTCCTCGCCCGGAACAGCCGGGATATCGGAGGTTCTTAAAACAAATTTTGTAAACATCCTTTTGAACGAGCTCAGTAACCCCTCCGAGTTCCTACTTCAGGACAAGGCGGCCGGATTTGTGGAGTCGGCCACCATCCAATTCAATGACCACCTCACCAAAAAATACCTTGCCAAATTGGATACCGGAAACTCCACCACGTGCAACACCCTTGAGGTTGGGGAATACGAGGACAATGACGATGTGATATCCTTCAAGGTGGATGGAAAAACACTGCGGTACAAAAAGGAAAGGACCATGTATGCCATCGCCGGGGATAAAACCTATAAAAGGCCGGTTATCACCGTTCCCCGCCTCACCCTCGGAAACCGGGCCATTATCAATGTTCCAATTGCAGTGGTGCATAGTAGAGGAAATAAAACCACCAATCTCCTTATGAACAGGGATACCATCTCCAAACTCGGATATATTGTTTCCCCCGGATGTAGTCATATCCTCACCCCGGAGATGGATAAAATCAAAATCCTTTAATTTTTCATCATGGATTGGTTAAGGGAGATATTATCGGAAGGCCAATATCTGAGCTCGAAGCGGGTGGCAGGTATGATCCTTATTATCTTTTCGGTATTTTTAATCACCGGATTGGTAATCAAGGATGGGGCAAACCAATATACGGAATCCCTTATCACCACCGCCATGATTGTTGGGGCTGCACTCCTCGGGGTGAGCTCGGTTACCGGTATATGGAAGGCAAAAAAATAATATTATATATATATATATGGAACGTGAAGAACTGTTAAAACTCATTAAAAAGGGATCCATCACCCATAACTACCTATTGGACCATGCCGAGGAGCTGACCAAAGATGAGGTGGTCAAGGAATATGTTACCCAAACCGGGTTGGACCTGGAAAAGGATAAGGATACCACCAAGGAGGATACCACCAAGGAGGATACCGCCAAGG
>ERZ808259.46-NODE-46-length-96280-cov-4.908818_pt1 | contig 96280 bp, 94 predicted proteins | sample MGYA00521279_ERZ808259 | MGnify/ENA primary metagenome ERZ808259 (study PRJEB31516, sample SAMN03275586) | gut metagenome | biome: mammalia-associated habitat; material: feces | host: Papio cynocephalus | place: Kenya | collected 2012-07-27 ...
AAACGCTAATCCGATGCGTTCCCAGCGGTTGTCGCGATCCATGGCGTAATAACGTCCCGATACGGTCGCGATTTTCACGCCGGCCATGTCTTTCGTTTTGTCTTCAAATTCCTTGACATAGCCCAGCGCCGAATCGGGCGGCACGTCGCGTCCGTCCAAAAAAGCGTGGACGGCGACGGGAATTTTCGCGTCGCTGAGGATTTTCGCCAAAGCGATGATGTGGTTCATGTGGGAATGGACGCCGCCGGGGCTCATCAACCCCATCAGGTGGCACGTTCCCTTGGACGCCGTCAGCTTTTCGATCAGATTGACGACGGCCGGACGTTTCGCCAGCGAACCGTCGGCGCACGCCTGATCGATTTTCGGCAGATCCTGCATCACGACGCGGCCGGCGCCGATGTTCATGTGACCGACTTCGGAATTGCCCATCTGACCCGCGGGCAGGCCGACGTCCAAGCCCGACGTGGCGATCAAAGTGTTCGGGCAGGTCGCGACCAGATTGTGCCAGTTCGGGGTGTTCCCCAGTTCGATGGCGTTGTTGTCTTTGCTGTCGCGGTGTCCCCAGCCGTCCAGAATGCACAGCATGACGGGACGAGGTCTTTTGGTTTCTTCCATGGTTTCAAGCTCCGTTAAAAAACAAAAATCGAGGTTAATATAATACAAAACTTCGCGTTTGCCACTGTGAAAAATGGTTGAGTGCGATTTTGTTTGTAACCGGCGCGGATTTTTGATAACTTGAATCCCGAGCTTGCGAAAAAGGCAGGCTCCGGGCGTCAGAAACCTGAACAAAAATAAGCCGCTTTGTGTATGGCGGCTAAAAAGTCATACACCGATTTCCGTTGATGGCGGATGTCGGTGTGATAAGGCTATATGCACGAAAGCATCGAGCCGTCTTTTTATTTTTGTGCGGTTTCTGAACATCCGCCACTTTCTATCCGAAAGTGGCTTTTGTTTGATTTTAACAAGGGATTGTTCAGAAATGAAAAAATTATTCTTTTCAGTGTTGGCGGTTTTGACATTGTCGGGGTGCGTGACGGCGCCGTTTGTTCCGCCGACAGGGGCGGTCAGCTCCATCCAAGCCCCTCTGGATTTGGAAACGACAAACAAACCGGTCGGCAAAAAACACGGTAGCGCCAGCGTTTACACGATATTCGGCCTGATTTCCGTCGGGGACGCCAGCTATAAAGCGGCGGCGGAGGACGCAAACATCTCAACGATCAAAGGTTCCGACTATTCGTATTTGAACGTGTTGGGATTTTTCCAAAAAACGACGGTGCACGTCTATGGCGACTAAGCGGGCATTCGCGCTGGGGCTGGTTTTGACGCTGTGCGGATGTACAAGCGTGACGGCGGAATTCAAGCCGCCGACCGGCTTTCTGGTTTCCAGCTACAAGGCGCCGTTGACGACAAAGGCGGACAACATCAAAATCGGACGTGCGCGGCAAAAAAAGTACGTCACGTCGTTTCTGTGGATTCCGCTCGGCTTTCCGTCGATCGCGGTCACTGAGGGATTCAACAACCGTCCCGACGCGGCCGTCTATGCCGATTATGAATATTTTTCGGTCTTTGGCGGACTGTTCCAATCGGTCAGCGTCGTCACATACGATGAAAAGACAGACGATCAATAAGAAAACCCCCGTTGAAAAACGGGGGGTTCATTTTCCGCCCGCCGCCATTCGCGAAATGATATGCAACGCCATCTGCCATCGTTCTTATATGGACGATGGCATGATACAGGTTTCCGTCTTTGACGACCGTTTAGAAGTTTCCTCTCCGGGGGCACTGTGCCGGGGATTGACACTGAAAGACGCCTTAAAGGGACGTTCCAAGCCGAGAAACAAAGTGATTGCGGAAGTGTTCAGCCGCATGGGCATCATTGAAAAGTGGGGGACGGGACTTCAAAGGATCGTTGATTTAGCAAAGCAGGAAGGTTTGAAAGAGCCTGTTTTTGAAAACAATGATTCGTTTTTTCGCGTGATTTTGTATCGGGGAAAAGAAGAAACTGTCCAAACAACTGACCAAACTGTCCAAACCACCGAACAAAAAATAATGAACGCTATTGTTGAAAAACCGACGATTACCCGAAAGGAACTCGCAGAAAAGACGGGATTGTCCGAGAGCGGCGTCAAATGGCAACTGGACAAATTGAAAAAAGAACAAAAGATTCTTCGTGTCGGCGGAACATTCGGCGGTCATTGGGTTGTGAAAAAATAGGTTTGTAAAAGAGGAGTGTTTTCGCTCCTCTTTTATGGTTGAGATCAGAACGGGATAGAGTCCTGTTCACGCGCTTTGGATTTCGCCTTGGATTTTTTGAGGGCGGCGGATCAATGCCGTCGGTTTTTTTTTACGAACCGACGTTATTTATACATCAGATCGTTTAATTTCCAATAGACGGGCGTCCCTTTAATTTCAGGATTGTCTTCCGCGTAATCGAAAGCCGTTTTACCGGATATATTCCGTGCGTTGACATTCGCTTTGGCTGTAATCAACGCCTCGATAACCGCGGGATTGGAATTACTCCATGCCGCAAGCATCAACGGCGTCCACCCATCTTTGTCCCGAGCGTTGACATCCGCTTTGGCTGTAATCAACGCCTCGATAACTGCGAGATCGGAATTACTCCCTGCCGCATACATCAACGGCGTCCCCCCATCTTTGTTCCGAGCGTTGACATCTGCTTTGGCTTTGATCAACGCCTCGATAACGGCGAGATCGGAATTACTCCATGCCGCAAGCATCAACGGCGTATCTCCCAATGCATTTCGCGCGTTGACATCCGCTTTGGCTTTAATCAACGCCTCGATAACCGCGAGATTGGAACTGCTCCTTGCCGTAGCCATCAGCAAGGCATTGGTTACAGAAGCTCCGTCATCAATCAATTTTTGAATCTGTTCCGGCGTTGCAGTTTCCCAATCAACCCCCCATAAAGTTTGAGAGTTGGCTGTTTCAGCGCATAATAAAAGGATTAAAAAAAGAAACTTGACCACCGAAAACCTCCGCTTTTGTTTTCCCATAGGATAGAGCATTCGGCGGGCTTTTTCAAATTTTTTCCATTCGCCTTTGTTGCAGGCGGCTTACCGTCTTAGGCATTACAGAAACGCCCGATGGAGAAAGAGGAAATCAGAAATACTTTTTAACGGCTTGTCTGAACTGTTCCAAAAACAGTTGCTTGAAATAAGAAGCGTTGTTTTGTTCGTAAAACAGAATGATGCCTTTTTTGTATTCGATTTCGTCAACGCTGCGGTAAGAAAGCGGACAATAATCATCCGCCAACAACAGCGCGTTTCCCAAAATCCTTGACGTGCGCTTGTTGCCGTCTTCAAACGGCTGGATATACGCAATCATCAAAACGGCGATAAGAGCTTTTTCAACGGGATTTTCCGTTTGATTGACGGTTGAAATCAGATGCTGCAAAGCTTCTTTGATTTGATAGCTGTTGTCCAATGGGCGATAGTTCGTGCCGACAATGCCAACCATACCTTGACGGATACCCGATGCGACCTGCAAGCCGCTTGTCAGCAAACGGTGCACTTCTTCGATTTTGGAAACGCTCAACTGCCGAAAGTATTCGGGCGACTGCAACACATAATCCAGCGCGGTTTTATGATTCAGCACCATTTTGGTTTCTTCGGCGGTTTTGCCTTTGGCGGAAACGTTTTCTTTCAACAGCCGTTCCGTGTCCAGCAAGGTATATGTGTTTCCCTCGATTTTGGAAGATTTCCACGCCAGTTCGACCGTCAGGCGTTCAAATTCCTTTTGGCGCAAATTGGGCGGCAAAGCGTCGCGTTTTTTCCGATACGTTTCGTTCAGCAAAGCCAATTCCGCCTTCTCGGCTTCCGTCAACAAATTTGACAGGGATTGAAAAATGTCGAAATTAAAGGATGTTTTGACGTTTTTCCGCAGGTCTTGGTCTGTGCCGAAATATTCTTCAACGTCAACCTGTTCCAACAATGCCGAACGGGGGGGCGGCGCGTAAAGCGTCGCTTTCGCGTTGCCTGTTTTCACAATCAAGCCGTCTTTTAACAGCGCATCCAAATCACGCAATACCGTTATTTTGGATACAGGAAATCCCGCCGTATTCAAAAAAGTTTCGATTTCTTCCCGACGAACGGATTTGTGTGCTTGAATGAAATTCAGCAAAGCTTCTTGGCGTTTAGAGTACATAGCTTTTCCAATCGTATCATTTTAACAGTCAAATCGTATCATTTTTGAAACGATTGCGCAAGCCTTCCGGTGTGCCGCCCGACTTGAAAGTTTTTCCTGAATTTTCCGTTTTTCCCGCCCACCGATTCGCTAAAGAGGCGGTTTGAAATACTTTTTTGCATTGGCAAGGGGCGGTTTTCAGGCACAAAAAAAACCGTCGTTGACGACGGTCTGTCCGGTTTGGCTGGGGCGGCTGGACTCGAACCAGCGAATGACGGAGTCAAAGTCCGTTGCCTTACCGCTTGGCTACGCCCCAACAAGGTCGATATGAATAACTAATCTTTTTTGACCCCGTTCGTCAAGTGATTTATTCCCCTTTCCGCCGTTTCGTTTCCAAAAAAAACAAGCCGCTTTGAAGCGTCGCGCTTTCTCCGCCCTTGCCTGACGCGGGTTTAGATGTTAAAATAAACGGAATTTTTTTTACAGGGGTGTGCATGACTGACAAAAAAACGGCCTTTTCGTATGCGAATGTGGTGAAAAATCTTCCCTTTGTCGCCTTTGTCCGGAAAAAATCGGCGGCGGGCAAGTATTCTTATGAATTTCCCGACACCAAGGATTTGGACGCGTTGGATTTTTCGCCATTTGACAAAGTCGTCACGGACGCCGAAGGATGCCCCGACATCGTGCATTGGGCGGACAAGGAAAAGTTGGCGCGCGCGATCAAAGCGTCGGAAACGGATATGAAAGCGTCGGACGAACAGTTTTGCGCCGTTTTGCATTCGGGCGAAACAAAGTGGTTCGTCGGTTCCGCCATGCCGAAAAAACAGCGCGGCGGCGCCATCGTTTGGAAAGGGTTCTGGCTGGATGTCACCAACGAAAAGAAAAAGGATTATTTCAACGCCGTCGTTTTGGAAAACGTTCACGAAGGCGTGGCCGCTTTCGACCGACAGGGGAAAATTCTGTCGTTTTCGCCGTCCTTGATCAAAATACTGAACTGCACCCCCGCCGATGTCAGTGAAAGGACGATCTTTTCCCTGTTGCCCGAGGATGTTTCCGACACGCTGCGGTCGCATATGTTGCTGTCGTCGCTGAAAGACAAGATTTCCGTCAATGTCAGTCTGCCGCGCGAAAACGGCGACGCCGTGCGTTTGGAAATCGACATGATGCAAAAGGACGCGATTTTCATCTGCCTGTTCCGCGACATCACGCCTTTTTATAAAAAAGAGGAGGAACTGCGCTGGCTGGCGTATCACGATATCAATACGGGCATTGAAAACTACGCCTATCTGACGGACAAGTTCCATACCGCGCTGGAACAGGCAAAAGTGTCGCAAACGCAGATTGCCGTGTTGTCGATCGCGCCGGACAGTTTGGGGCAACTGAACGCCGTTTCGGATCAAGGGCTCAGCGCGAAAATCGCCGCCGGCATCGCGGAACGCATCCGTTCCAATTTGTCGGAAAACGATTTTCTGGCGCAAACCAGCGGCCACCATTTCACCGTTTTGGTGACGGGGTTGGAATTCACGCTGGGGGTGGAAAAAAAGATTGACGCGATTTTGCGCAGCTTCAGCCGCCCGATCTTTATCGACGATTTGGAATTCGATTTGACGGTCAGCATCGGCGTCTGTTTCTGTCCGCAGGACGGCGAAGATTTGCAAGAGCTGATCTCTCATGCCGATCTGGCTTTGCGTCAGGTTCGGTCGGATGAAAAAAGTTCGATGCGCGTTTATAGTACGGATCTGTCGTTGAAAGCGGCGGTCAGCATGAATATGCGCCGCAATTTGAAAAACGCGATCGAAAACGGCGAAATCAATGCGTTTTTCCAGCCGCAAGTGGAAATCAAAACCGGCCATATCATCGGGTTGGAGGCTTTGGCGCGATGGCGCACGGCCGACGGCGTGCTGATTCCGCCGTCCGAATTCATTCCCGAAGCCGAAGAATACGGCATGATCGATTCGTTGACGGAAACGATTTTGGATCAAGCCTGCAAATGGAACCAGAAATGGTATTCCATGGGGTTGTGCCGCGTGCCGGTCGCCGTCAACATTTCCGGCCGCCAGTTCCACAACGAAACGCAGTTGCTGTGCATGGTGGACAAGGCGTTGGACGAAAGCGGCCTGCCGCCCTATCTGCTGGAATTGGAGCTGACGGAAAGTTCCGCGATGTATGACCCGAAAAACGCGCAGAGGATCATTCAAAACCTGTTGGACAACAACATCCGGTGCGCTTTGGACGATTTCGGCACGGGGTATTCGTCGCTGAGCGTGTTGCGCAGTTTTCCGCTGAAAAAGCTGAAAATCGATCGGTCGTTCGTTTTGGAATTGAACGAAAAGAAAAATATGGAAATCGTGCGCGCGACGATCGTCATGGCGCACGCGCTGAATTTGTCCGTATTGGCCGAAGGCGTCGAAAACCGTCAGAATTTCGAGATTTTGAAAGATTTGGGATGTGACGTGATTCAGGGATATCTGTTTTCGCGCCCGTTGTCACCGGAACAAACGGAGCTGATGTTGATGCGTTGGGACGCCGACATCGCAGCGTCCGGCCAAGGATTCTGACACAAACAATACAATCAAAACGATGCAATCACAAACGGCGGAGAGGAAATTTCCACCGTTACAATTATTTTTTTGGTTGAATCCGTTAAGGATATCCATTACTCTAAGAACGTGCCTTAGCGGGCGCGGAGCCGTGAGAAAGCTCTAATGTTGTTCGGCACTGATATGCGTCGTAACCCATGTTGCGCAAATGCGACAACGGAAAAATATTCCCGAATCCATTCTATGGTTTGGGGAGCTTTTGGCGTATGTTCAGAAGTCCCGATTTGAATCGGATAACTTTAAAGGCTAAAAGGGTCTTGTAACAACATTATGACTTTCTAACTCCCCGAACCGCCTGAGAGGCGTTTTTTTCGGTTTCTGAAGATCCGCCACTTTCTATTCGAGGGTGGCTTTTGATTAAGGGGAGGGAGGATGATGTTAAAACTTTTAAAAAAATTTTTCTACGTCCGTAAAAATAAAATACGGAAGGAATTTCATTTTTTTAATAAAAAATGGACTGTATGGAAATATAAAACGATGATACGCGAAATTTACAGGTGGCAAAATTTTCAAAAATTATCTGAAAAATTTAAGAATCAAGGCATTTCGCTTCCTTTTGACGCGAACGTGCTGATTGATGATGCGGAAATAGTCCATGTTCAACTTAAAGAATTGCGCCGCAAATGGGATGGTAAACTTTACCGTCTGGAGGAATGCTCGCAATTTAAATATTTACAGACGAAAGATAAAAACGTCTATGCGAACTATATTCAGAAACATATTGATCGGGGTATTTTACCCGCGGATGCTGATAAATCCACAACCAGATTTGACGCGCTGGTTGAATCAATGGAGAAAAACGGCTACGACCCTTCTAAATGCGTTATTGTTTTGAACAGTGAAAATGTCCTTATGGACGGCCAGCATCGCGCTTGTATTCTGTTATATAAATACGGCCCTGATTACACGGTAACGGCTATTCGTGAAAATCCGTTGCGCTGATCTTTTCCGGCTGCGAAAACAAATATTTTATGTGTTGAACGCTATGTTGAGCTGCGGGTATTAATGAATTTCGCCTTTAAATGTAACAGAAGATGGGTGCGTCAAACTTCGTCGGCTTTCTGGAAGGGAATATCAAATACAAGTATCGCAACCGTGAATTTTGGCGCGAAGGGTATCATGTGGATATTGTAGGAAAGAACGCCGGAAAGATAACCGAGTGTATTCAACGCCAGCAGGAAGAAGACGCGACATCGGATTCGCCAATACTTGACTTACCCGTACCAAGCCAAACAAAATACCGTTCGGGTGTTGCCGGTAGCATGAGGGTTGCGCCCGTTACGGAAACTCTCCGCGTTTTACGCGGCGGCGGTTTTTCGGCGTTTAACGCCGTTTAACGTGGGCAAATTTCGGGCAAACAGAAACCCGCGAAAATCAACGTTTCCGCGGGTTTTAGTGGCGCGCCCAGGAGAATTCGAATCCCCAGCCTTCTGATCCGTAGTCAGATGCTCTATCCAGTTGAGCTATGGGCGCTTAAGCAAGTGTTTATATACCGCTTTGAAAGGTCGGTTGCAAGCTTTTTTTTTAAAAAAATGCAACTTTTTTACATTTTTGATAAAAATTCTTGCAAAACAGCGATTTATCGTTACATTCTAAAAATTGCCCTTTTTTTGCCGCGGCAAAGGACGGGCGGGGAAATTGTGCAGTTTTCTTAAACTTTTTTAAGGTGTTCAAAACCATGTCCATTCTGAAAAGCCTTTCCTTGGCGGCCGCCCTGCTGACGTTTACCGGTTGCACGTCGTCCACCAATTCTTACAACGACGATTATTTTGCCGACGATTTCGCCATGCAGCCGACGCAGACGGAGCAGAACAGGCCGGCTCCCGAGCTCCCGCTCTCGCCGCGGCGAAGGCCGAAACGCCGCACGCCGCCGTGAACACCGCCGCTTCCGCTGCTTATACGCCGAAAGCGCAGATCGTTTCCGAAGTCAGCAAAAAGGTCGCCGCGATCGATGCAAAGCTGGCGCAGATTCAGGAAAACATCGGCAAAAACACCGGCGTGTTTCAGGCTTTGAAACAGAAGGGCGCGGAGGAATCCCGCAATTATTATGAATTCGTCGCCCGCATTTACGCGCGTTTGCAAAACGGCACGACGCCGGGGAACCCCGAATTGACGGAAATGTGGAAACAGGCGTCCGCCCTGTTGACCGGATCGGACAAGAACATGGCCGAAACGGCGAAGCTGTCCAGCGAAACGTTGCGTTTGAAAAACGAATTGGACGCCCTGCTGGACACGATTTCGGAAACGTTCCAGATTTCGGGCGCGATGGAAATCGACCATGAAAACCTCAGAGCGTTGGAAGACCGCGCCAACCAGACCACCGTTTCCCTGAACCGCCTGAGTTCCGACATCGCCGCGCAGATCGCCCGTCAGCAGCAGTATTTCAGCACGGAATCGCAAAACATCAACCAGCTGGGCACCGACATTCAAAACGGCGGTATGTCCGTCGGCCGCGCGCAGCCGTCCGTCAGCGTTCCCGCTTTGCCCGCGACGCTGATGTCGCCCGCGGCGCAGCTGCCCGAAGCCAACCTGTCCGGCCGCAGACCGTTGATGGTGATCCGGTTCAACAAAAAGAACGTCGCCTATGAACAGGCGTTGTACAAAGCGGTCAAGGCGGCTTTGGACAAGCGTCCCAACACCGTTTTCGAGGTTGTCGCTGTCAGTCCGGCCAACGCCAAATCCGGCGAATTCGAGGCGGCGAAGAATGCCGACGCCGTGCGCAATTCTCTGACGGCCATGGGGTTGCCCGACAGCCGGATCTATTCCTCTAAAACGAAAAGCGCCTCCATTCAAACGACGGAAGTGCATCTGTATTTGAAGTAAGACAACGGGCATTTTCCCGTTTCGGACGCGAAAGGATTCTTTGTGGCGGCACCGGCGGAACAACAACTGATCGACTCGCTGAAACGCATTGAACCGGTCAAAGCGGTTTCGACGGCTTTGTTGATCAGGATATCCGCCCTGAATCCAGCGAATCGCACGCAAAATCACGTTCATATGACGCAAACCGCGCTGAATGAACTGATTATCAAATCCCAATCGTCCATGCACGTCATGGCCAACAATGACATTGTTATTGTCGGTCAGGGCATTTTGCCGCAGTATTTGACGGAAACCGTTGATTCCGTGCGCCGGATATTCCAATCCGACCCGTTCGCCGCCGCGCGTCCGAACGATTTCATCCGGATATTCCCGTTGAACCGTGATTTTGACGCGGTTATGAACTATGCGAAAAAAAGCCTGAACGCGCTGGAAAATCAGCACGAAGGCAAGCGCGAAATTCCGTTGGCGCCTGAACATCTGGATGCCATTCTGCGCAATATCCAAGGGTTCAACATCCTGAAAATCATCCGCCGACAAGAGGCTATCCGCATATCGAATGACGGTTTTACATCGCTGTTTCTGGAATACTTCACGTCCATGGCCGATTTGAAAAAGGCGATCGCGCCGGATGTGGATGTGCTGTCCAACCGCTGGCTGTTCCAGCATTTAAGCGAAACGCTGGACAAGCGGATGCTGGGCATATCGCGGCAGCTGATCGCCCACACGCCGAAGGATTTGTCCCTGAACCTGAACATTTCGACCATTTTCACCCCCGCGTTTGAACAGTTCCTGTCGGAAATGCCCGAAGACGCGTCCGTCGTCGTCGAAGTCCAGCTGATGGACATCATTCAGAACACGCAAAACTACACGGTCGCCCGCGATTTGTTGCACGAGGCCGGTCATCGGATTCTGATTGACGGTCTGCACCCGATTTCCTTTGAATTTATGGACATGAACACGTTGCGGCCGGATCTGATGAAAATGAATTGGTCGCCCGCGTTGGCCAAAGGTGAACAAGCCGGCCGTTTGCGGGAGGTTGATCCCGAAAAAATCATTTTGATGCGTTGCGAGGACGAAGACGCCTTGCGCTGGGGGCTGACGCACGGCATCCACAGTTATCAGGGGTATTTCATCGACGCTTTGACCGCGGCAAAAATCCGCAAGGAATGTCCGAATCGCAAAATTTGTTCCGTCGCGCGTTGCCGTGCGGCAAAATCGGTCATCACCGGCGCGATGCGGGCGGAATGCCTGTTGCCGCAACGGTTGGATCTGCCCGTCGAACACAGGGAGGCGCGCGCATGATCAATCAGGAAGAGGCTTTTCGCCGCTATCTGGCCGCCCCGCAGCAAACGGGTGCTGAAATCACCGTTTTGCAACTAAGGATTTCGCAGGTTGATGAGGCTTTGCGCAAGGACGGCCTGCTGACAACGATCGTCGGCGGCTTCGGCGACGTTCTGGAGGTGTACGGGCAGGCGTTCTGTTTGAAAAACGACGACGTTTTCATCGTGTATTCGCCCAAGGTCAACGAAAACACCGTGCGTGCCGCGTTGATCCGGACGTGGATGCATTTTTCCGACGATCCGAAAACGGCGAACGCGGCGGAAACGTTGGAACGCAAATACGTTCTGCCCGCGGATGCGGATGCGCTGATGTTTGAAATCGCGCGAATCGGCAACGGCCCGTCGCGCACGCTGGGCGAAAAAAAAGAGCGCAAAAAATTCGTCGCGCCGCCCGTTTTTGATAAAAAGCATCTGCTGTTCACGCCGGAAATGTTGGCGCGCGTGACAAAAGCTTTGCAGAACACCGACTTTTCCAACATGATCCGTCGGCAGAACGTTTGCATTTTGTTGGAGGACGCGCGGCCGCAGCCTTTGTTTGAAGAGGTGTTCGTGTCCATCGCCGATTTGGGCGAATCCATTTTGCCGGGGGTGTCGCTGACGGCGACGCCGTGGTTGTTCCAAGATCTGACCGAAACGCTGGACAAGCGCGTTTTGAACAGCGTGTCGCGTCACGACGACGGCGCGTTTACGCACGATTTTTCGCTGAATCTGAACATTTCGACCATTCTGTCCGAGGAATTTCGCGAATTTGACGGCAATATCAGGTCGTCCGTGAAAAACACGATCGTTTTGGAATTGCAGCCGATCGACATTTTCAGCGATCTGCGTTCCTATCTGTCCGCCCGCGACTACGCCCAAAATCTGGGGTACAAGATCTGCGTTGACGGCGTGACGCACAAAACGCTGAAATTCATCGATCGCGAACGGTTGGGCGCGGATTACGTCAAGCTGATGTGGAATGCCGACCTGCCTTTCGCATTGCAAGAGGATGCGGAGTTGGGCAAACGGCTGGAAAACATCGGGGCGAATCGCGCGATTTTGTGCCGCGTTGACGATGAGGAAGCTTTGCTGGTCGCCAAAAAATACGGTATCACCCTGTTTCAGGGACGCTACATCCAGCATTTGATGTCCGACAATCCGCGCAACCGCCGCGTCGGAACGACTTTGTTGCACAGATATTAACGAAAGGGGGCGTCCATGTGGCATTGTCTGTCCGGCAATCGGGAATTCGGACCTTTTTCCGATGACGAAGCGTCGCGTTTCATCCAATCGCACCCCGATTGTCTGGTTTGGCGCGACGGAATGCCCGAATGGGTACCCGCCGACCGGTTCGCCGCGTTGAACGGTGCGGGAAACGACGTGCCGTCCGCGGGCGCGTTTTTCGATTCGGGGCTGGATTTTAAAATCCTCGGCGATGATATGCAGTATGTCGAAATCACTTTGGGCGAAGGCGAATCCGTCATCGCGGAACCCGGCGCGATGCTGTACAAGGACAACAATATTTCGCTGGACGCCATGCTGGGGACGGCGAACGGCGGATTTTTCGGCAAGCTGTTCGGTGCTGGAAAGCGCGTTTTGTCGGGGGAAAGGGCGTTTTTAACGGCATTTACGAATACGATGCCGCGCCCGTCGCGGGTGGCGTTTTCCGCGCCCTATCCCGGAAAGATCATCCCCGTATCCCTGTCCGGATTCGGCGGGGAAATCATCTGCCAGCGCGACAGTTTTCTGTGCGCGCAGGCCGATGTCGATATCGGCGTTTATTTTCAGAAAAAGATCATGACCGCTTTGTTCGGCGGGCAGGGTTTCGTCATGCAGCGTCTGCAAGGCGACGGAGTCGTTTTCATTCACGCCGGCGGCGCGATCGGCGAGATCGAATTGAGGGAATACGAGGCGTTGCAGGTTGATGTCGGTTGTTTGGTCGCGTTCCAGCCGTCGGTTCATTTCAACGTGACCGGAACGGGCAGCCTGAAATCGCAGATTTTCGGCGGTTCAGGCCTGTTTTTCGCGGATATGCGGGGGCCGGGAAAAGTTTGGGTTCAATCCCTGCCGTTCGCGCGGCTGGCGCAAAGATTCGCCGACCGGATCGTCCCGCGGCGAAAATAAATGGCGGAATGTTAAATAATCTGTTGACAAATCCGTGATTATCCGCCTATAAAAGGCTCTCACTAAAGCGGAAAAGGGTTTTCTGCTTTTTGTTATGAATTTCTAAGATGGTGAAGAAAATGTTCGCAGTTATTAAGACAGGCGGCAAACAGTACAAGGTCGCAAAGGATGATACGATCGTCGTTGAAAAGCTCAATGCGGAGATCGGCTCTACTGTGACATTTGACAATGTGCTCGCCCTTGATGAAAAAATCGGCACGCCCAATATCGCCGGTGCCAAAGTATCCGCCAAGGTCGTCAAACAGACCCGCGACGATACCGTTATCGTTTTCAAAAAGAAACGCCGTCAGGGCTATCGCCGTAAAAACGGCCATCGTCAGTATATCTCGATCGTCAAGATCACGGATATCGCCGAATAATTTGCTTTAGGTAAAGGAGATTAACCATGGCTCATAAGAAAGCAGGCGGCAGCACCAGAAACGGACGCGATTCCGAAAGCAAACGCTTGGGTTTGAAAAAATCCGGCGGTCAGGCTGTCATTCCCGGCAACATCATCGTCCGCCAGCGCGGCACGAAATACCGCACCGGTGAAAACGTCGGATTGGGTCGCGATCATACCATTTTTGCGACGGCTGAAGGTCGCGTCGCTTTTACGCGCAAAGCCGACGACAGAGTGTATGTTTCCGTCGTGACGGAATAAGCTTTCCGGCTTCACGGTTTTTTAAAGGGGATTGGTGCGCCATTCCCCTTTATTTTGTATCAGAACGGAGAATCGAATCGATGAAATTTTTGGATCAAGCGAAAATCTACTTGAAATCCGGCGACGGCGGCAGCGGCTGTTGTTCTTTCCGCCGCGAAAAGTATATCGAATTCGGCGGCCCGAACGGCGGTAACGGCGGACGCGGCGGCGACGTGATTTTTGAAGCCGTCCCCAATCTGAACACCCTGATTGATTTTCGCTATCGCCAGCATTTCAAGGCCGAACGCGGCCATAACGGCGAAGGCAAGGACAAATTCGGCCGCAAAGGCGAAAACCTGATCATCAAAGTCCCCGTCGGCACGCAAATCGTCGCGGACGACGACGAAACGATCATCAAGGATATGCTGATCCCCTACGAACGGTTCACGATCGCCAAAGGCGGCGATGGCGGTTACGGCAACGCGATGTTCAAGACTTCGACGAATCAGGCGCCGCGCCGCGCCGACCCAGGCCGCCCCGGCGAAGAAATGTGGGTGTGGCTGAAATTGAAAATGATCGCGGATGTCGGTTTGCTGGGTTTCCCGAACGCGGGGAAATCGACTTTCCTGTCCGCCGTCACGTCGGCGCGTCCGAAAATCGCGGATTATCCGTTCACGACTCTGCATCCGAATCTGGGCATCGCGAAAATCGACGACGACGAAATGCTGGTCGCCGACATTCCGGGGATTATCGAAGGCGCGCACGACGGCGTCGGGCTGGGCGACCATTTCCTGCGCCACGTCGAACGCTGCGCCGTTTTGCTGCACCTGATCGACGGGACGGAAGACGATGTCGCCGGCCGGTACAAGGCGATTCGCAAGGAATTGAAGCTGTATTCCCCGACGTTGGCGCAAAAACGCGAAATCGTCGTTTTGAACAAAACCGACGCGCTGTCGGATCAGGAAATCGACGAAAAGGCCAAGGCTTTGCAAAAGGCTTGCCGCAAAAAGCCGATGCTGATGTCGGGGGCGGCGCACACGGGGACGACCGAGGTTCTGCGCGCCCTGATGCCGCACGTTTTGAAATTGCGCGAAGAACGCGGGGCGGCCGCGCGGACGGAAGCGTTTGACGATTATGACGAATAAGCATCTGCTGAAAGCCAAACGGCTGGTTTTGAAAATCGGGTCGTCCCTGCTGGTGGACGAATCGACGGGGCGCGTGAAAAACACATGGCTGAACGCTTTGGCGGACGACATTTTGGCCGCCCGCGAACGCGGCCAGCAAATCGTCATCGTCACGTCGGGCGCGGGCGCGATCGGACGGCGCGTGCTGGGATTGCCGTCGGGCAAGCTTTTGCTGCCGCAAAAGCAGGCGGCGGCGGCCGTCGGGCAGATACGGCTGGCGCATTATTATCAGGAGGTCTTGGCCGAACGCGGATTGAAAGTCGCGCAGATTCTGCTGACTTTGGACGATTCCGAAGACCGCAAGCGTTATTTGAACGCGCGCAACACGCTGAACACGCTGCTGGATCTGGGGGTGATTCCCGTGATCAACGAAAACGATACGGTCGCGACCAGTGAAATCAAAGTCGGCGACAACGACCGTTTGGGCGCGCGCGTGGCGCAAATGGTCAGTGCGGACGCTTTGGTCATCTTTTCCGATGTCGAGGGGTTATATACCGCTAATCCGCGCAAGGATCCGGCGGCGAAACTGATTCCCGTCGTCGAAAAAATGACGCCTGAAATCGAAGCGATGGCCGACGGCGCGGGATCGTCGGTCGGCACGGGCGGCATGGCGACGAAACTGATGGCCGCGCGCCTGTGTATGGAGGCGGGGTGCGACATGGCGATCGCGCTGGGTTCCGAACTGCATCCGCTGACCCGTATGGAAAAAACGGGCAAGGGCACTTGGTTTCTGGCGGACAAATCCCCCGTTTCGGCGCGCAAGGCGTGGATCGGCGGGTCGATCAAGCCGCGCGGCGCGCTGGTTTTGGATTCGGGCGCGGTCAAGGCATTGGACAAGGGAAAAAGCCTGTTGCCCGCGGGAATCAAGGCCGTCAGGGGCGAATTCGGCCGCGGCGACGCCGTCGTGCTGGAGGATGAAAACGGCGCGTTCCTCGGCAAAGGGTTGGTCGCCTATGATTCAAAGGACGCGGCGCTGATCGCGGGACGGCACAGCTCCGAAATCGAAGCCGTTCTGGGATATCACGGCGCGGACGAAATCATCCATCGCGACGATTTGTTTACGGAAAAAAGGCAGTGAAATGAAAGAATTGATGCTTTCCATGGGCAAAAAGGCCAAAGCGGCCGCCCGCGTTCTGGCAACCGCGGCGCCGGAGTTGAAAAACAGGGCTTTGACCGCGGCCGCGCGGGCGATCCGTGACGAATCGGACGCGATTTTGGCGGCGAACAAAGCCGATATGGACGCTTTGTCCCCCGAAACGTCGCCCGCGATGCGCGACCGTTTGCTGTTGACGCTCGAACGCGTCGAAGCGATGGCGAAAGGCATTGACGAAATAGCCGCTTTGCCCGATCCCGTCGGCCGCGTGCTGGCCGAATGGACGCGCCCGAACGGGTTGCGGATTTCCCGTGTGGCTGTTCCGTTGGGCGTGATCGGCGTCATTTACGAAAGCCGCCCGAACGTCACCGCCGACGCGGGCGCGCTGTGTTTCAAATCCGGCAACGCCGTCATTTTGCGCGGCGGATCGGAAAGCTTTCATTCGTCGTCGAAAATCGCGGAATTGCTGCACAAGGGGCTGGAATCCGCCGGATTGCCCGCCGACTGCATCCAATTCGTGCCGACGACCGACCGCGCTGCCGTGGGCGAAATGCTGAAGCTGGACGAATACATCGATGTCATCGTTCCGCGCGGCGGCAAATCGCTGATTCAGCGCATCACGAACGAAAGCCGGATTCCGCTGTTCAAGCATTTGAACGGCATCTGCCACACCTATATTCACGAATCCGCCGATCCGGCCATGGCGGTCAAGGTCGTTTTGAACGCGAAAATGCGGCGCACGGGAACGTGCAATTCGACCGAAACGGTCTTGTGCGACTCGGCCGTTTCCAAAACGATCCTGCCCGCCGTCATTGACGCTTTGATCGGCGCGGGATGCGAAGTGCGCGGCGATGAGGCGGTGCAATCCCTCGACGCCCGCGTCACGCCCGCGGTCGCCGAGGATTGGGACACGGAATACCTCGCCCCGATCGTGTCGGTGCGCGTTGTCAAAGACATTGACGAAGCGATCGACCACATCGCGCGGCACAGCTCGCACCACACGGAATCCATTTTGGCCGGCGACGGCGCGGCGGCGGAAAAGTTCATGAACGCTGTGGACAGCGCGGTCGTGATGGTGAACGCTTCGACGCAATTCTGCGACGGCGGCGAATTCGGCATGGGGGCGGAAATCGGCATCGCAACCGGCCGTCTGCACGCCCGCGGGCCGATCGGCGCGGAACAGTTGACAACCTTTAAATATCAGGTGCGCGGTGCCGGTCAGATACGTCCGTAAAACAGTCGGCCTGCTGGGCGGGTCGTTCAACCCCGCGCACGACGGCCACCGGTACATCAGCCTGCAGGCGTTGAAACTGCTGGGCGTGGACGAGGTGTGGTGGCTGGTGTCGCCGTTGAATCCGCTGAAAGAAGCCAAAGATATGGCCTCTTACGACCGGCGCGTCGCGGTTGCCGAACAGGTGGCGAACCACCCCCGCATCAAAGTTTCCCGCATCGAACAGGAAATCGGCACGCGCTATACGGCCGACACGCTGGAAAAATTGAAAACGCTTTTCCCCGACACGGCGTTTGTGTGGTTGATGGGGGCGGACAATTTGACGCAGTTTCACCGCTGGTACAAATGGCGGTCGATCATGCGCGCGGTTCCTATTGCCGTTTTCGCCAGAAAAAACTATGCTCTGAGGGCGTTGCACGGCAAGGCGGCGCGTCTGTACCGCCTGTACCGCCAAGACCCGCAAAACGCGCGCGATCTGGCCTTTACAAAGCCGCCGGCGTGGGTGTTTTTGCCGATTCGCAAACATCCGGCGTCGTCCACGGAAATTCGCAACAAAGGATTATTTAAAACAGGAGAATGAGTTATGCCCGTTAAAAAGTCTGAAACCGCAACGGAAAAAGCCAAAAAAACGACCAAAACGGCCAAAGCCGCGAAAACGGTGAAAGCCGTCAAGGCCGACACGGAAAAAAAGGCCGCCAAAGCCGCTAAAAAGGAAATCAAGAAAACCGTCAAAAAAACGGTCAAAAAGATTCTGAAGGCCAAGGAAAAGAACGAAAAGCTGCTGAAAAAAGCCGCGAAACCCAAGGAAAACGCCGAAGAACGCAAAATCGTCGATCTGATCGTCAAAACGTTGGAAAGCGGCAAGGGTGAAGACATCGTCGTCATCAACCTGACGGGGAAAACCGCGATCGCCGACTATCTGGTCGTCGCGACCGGCCGCGCGCCGCGTCATGTCACGGCTTTGGCCGAACAGGTGCAGCTGCGCCTGAAAAAAACGGGCGTTCCCGCGTCGATCGAAGGCGAAGATGTCGGCGATTGGGTGATTGTGGACGCGGGCGACGTGATCGTTCACGTTTTCCACCCCGAAACGCGCGAACTCTATTGCATCGAAGAACTGTGGGGCGAAGAAACGCCGCGCCGTTTGAAAAAGTAATGGACATCGTCATCGCCTGCATCGGGCATATGAAATCGGGGTCGGAGCTGGATCTGTTGTCGAAATACGTCAAACAGACGCGCTGGAACGTTGTCGTGCGCGAATTTGAAGACAAGAAATCCGGTTCCGCCCTTGAACGCAAAAAGCGCGAGGGCGAATTGTTGCTGTCTGCCGTTCCCGCGGGGGCGAAGATCGTCGTTTTGGACGAACGCGGCAAAATGACGGGATCGGAGGCGTTCGCGCATAAACTGGGCGCATGGCAGGACGCGGGCGTTCCGGCCGTCGCTTTTTTGATCGGCGGCGCGGACGGACACACGGACGAGGTCAGACAGCGGGCGGATTACCTGCTGGCGTTCGGGGAAATGACGTGGCCGCATATGTTGGTGCGCGTGATGCTGAGCGAACAGATTTACCGCGCCAAAACGATTTTGGACGGCCACCCGTACCACCGCGCGTAAAACGAATTTGGCGACAGAAAAACCCCGTGCGGAACACGGGGTTTTTAAATGCTTGCGTTTTTTTAAACGGAATCGGGATCGCGGAACAGGGGCTTTCCTTGGAACATACGCGCGGATTGCGATTCCATCAACGTTCCCAACGAGATTTGGCGGTCGCGGATGCTGACGCGCAGCTGGTCGGCCGCCGTCGGATCGGGGTTGGCGAACGCGAACCGGACTTCGGGGAACATGGTTTTGATGCCCTGCAGTTTCTGGTGGATGACGCCCAAAATGCCGCGTCCCAGCAGGTCGGCCGCCAATTCCTCGCTCAGATCCGCGCTCATCGCGTATTTGATGACGGAGTTCAGCGCGTCCTCGACGCTGTTGGCGTGAATCGTCGATAACACCAAATGGCCGGAGGTCGCCGCGCGCAGAATCTGGCTGGCGCAGTCGGGGGTGCGGATCTCGCCCACCAGAATGTAGCGCGGACGGCAACGCAGGGCGGATTTCAGCGATTCGCCCCAATCGTTGTTGTCGGGTTCGGTTTGCTTGCACATTCCCAAACCGCCGCGCTTGGATTGGTAAATCCCGTCCAAAGGCATTTCGGGGGGGTCTTCGATCGTATAGGCGTATCCGCCCTCGCGTTCCAAAAACTTGCGCATCAGGCAGGAAATGGATGTCGTTTTCCCCGCGCCGGTGGGACCCGCCCACAAAATCAATCCGGATTCGCGGTTCAGTGAAATCAGGTGGTTCGTGACGGCTTCGGGCAGTCCCAGCCGCGCGACGTCCGGCGTTTTGCGCGGCATCCGGCGGGCGGAATACATGATGCCCGTCAGGGTCGCGACGCGTTCGACACGGTACATTGTGGAACCGTAGGCCATGGAATAGCTTGACCGACCGGTGTAGGAACGTTCCAGCGCGTCGTGAAATTCCTTGGCGTCATCGACTTCCAACACTTTCAGCCCGAAACGGGTTTCGCCGTCGTGGACGTACAGGATGTTTTCGGGCGTGTACCAAATGTCTGAAAAAAGTTGTTCGTCAATCGTAGCCATGTTTTCAATCCGGTTGATATATCTGAAAAAATATAAATCAAAAAAGGGTAAAAATGCAAGCGTTTACATTATATCCGCGCTTTTGCGCCGCGTCAGGGCGGCGAAAACGAACAGGACGGCGCAGGCGATTTCCATCGACGGGGCGGCCGGCGTGTCGAACAAAATTGAACAGGTCAGACCCGCGCAAACGCACAAAACACCGGCGAAGGCGGCGTAAACGGCCATCCTTTCGGGTGTTTTCGCGAAAAACCGCGCGGCGGCCGGCGGGATGATCAGCAATGCGGACACCAGTAGCAAACCGGTCGTTTTCAGCGACAGTGCGACGAACAGCGCCGTCACCGTCATGAAAACGGCGGACTGGCGGCCGACGGACACGTTTTCGGATCGCGCGACATCGGGCATCAGCGCGGTGAAAATCTGCTTGTTCCAATTCGCCGCCAGCAGTATGGCGCACAACGATCCCGTCGCCGCGATGAAGATCAGATCCCCGTTCGTCACGGACAAAACGTCGCCGAACAGATAGGCGGTCAGGTCGGTTCGCACCTGCGGCATCAGGGACAGGCCGACGACGCCCGCGCACAGCGCCGTCTGTCCGATGATCAACAGCAAAATGTCGGTGCCGATGACGAATTTGTCCGATATCGCGCCCAACAGCAGCGCCGTCAGGCACACGACGACGGCGACGCCGGCGTTCTGGCTGATTCCCAGCGCGATCCCCAGCAGCACGCCGGCCAGCGCGGAATGGGACAGCGTGTCGCTGAAAAACGCCATGCGCCGCCAAATCATCAAACATCCGACGGGACCGGCCAGAACGGCGGTGGCGACGGCGGCGGCCAAAGCGCGCAAGACAAAGGGTTCAGTCCACATATTCCACACTCCCGTCCGGCAAATGGCGGTGGTCGTGGTGATGCCGGTACACGGCCAACGCGGGGCGATCCCCGTACAAACGCCCGTATTCGGGCAGGCTGACGATTTCGTCGGGCGCGCCGCTGCAGCAGATGTGGCGGTTGACGCACAGTACCCGATGCGATCCGGCCATGACGATGTGCAGGTCGTGCGACACCATGACGATCGCGCATTTTTCCGTTTGGTTCAGCGAATCCAGCAGGGCGTAGAACCGTTCTTCGCCGACGGGGTCGAGGCCTTGCGCCGGTTCGTCCAGAATCAGCAAATCGGGGTGTTTCAGCAGCGTTCTGGCCAGCATGACGCGCTGGGTTTCCCCGCCGGACAGCGGATGCACGCTTTTATCCAAAAAATCGGGCGGCAATCCGGTCAGGTTCAGCGCGGCGGCCAGTTCGTCGTCGTTATAGCGTTTGTCCAGACACAGAAAACGGCGCACGGTGACGGGCATGGCGCGCGACAGGTTCGTTTTTTGCGGCACATAGCCGGTTTTCAACCCCGCTTTGCGTTCGACGACGCCTTTGTCGGGGCTTAACACGCCCAATATCACTTTCAGCAGGGTTGTCTTTCCCGCGCCGTTCGGACCGATCAGCGTCAATATCCGCCCCGCCGGAATGTCGAAAGAGATGTCCTCCAGCACGGTTTTGCCGCCCAGTGTGACGCCGACGTCTTTCAGTCGGACGAGAATGTCGTTTCGCGAATTGTCAAACATGATATCATCCGGTGTCAGGTCTTGTTTTTCCTGTCATAGCGTAATACACCTGAAAGGGAAAGGGGATAAATGATGTTCTTTGCCATTCTTTCGTTCATATTGTTGTTTGCCGCGCGTCCGGCCGATGCCGTTCCGGCCGTCGTCGCGTCGATCGCGCCGGTTCATTCGGCCGCCGCCGCCGTCATGGACGGGATCGGCACGCCGGAATTGTTGCTGAATCCTGCCGTTTCCGTGCATGATTATCATTTGAAACCGTCGGATATGCGCCGTTTATCGCGGGCGGATGTTTTGTTTTGGGGCGGCGCGCCGCTGGAATCTTTTTTGCAAAAGCCGATAGAGGCGGCCGGTTTGACGGATAAAAACGTCGCGCTGTTGTCCGATTCGCGCCTGACGGTTCTGTCCGCGCGCGGCGGCCACGGGGCGACGGCGGACGGCCATTTCTGGCTGATGCCGGAAAATATGGCGCAAACGGCGCGGATCATCGCGGAAAAGCTGGCGGCACTGGATCCCGAAAACGCGGCGGCGTACCAAAAAAACGCCGAAGCTTTCGCCCGAAAAACGGCGGATTTGGAACAGGCCGGCCGCCGGAAACTGGCGCCGTATGCGGGGATGCCTTATGTCACTTTTCACGATGCGTATCAATATTTTGAAAAAAGCTTCGGCTTGACGCCGGTCGGGTCGGTGCACATTGATACGCACCACGCGTCCGGAATCGGCCGGATGGCGGAGTTGCGCGAAAAAATGCGGCAAGCTGGGCGTTTATGCCTGTTTTCAGAACCGCAGTTTTCTGATAAAAGTGAAAGGACCGTCGCGCAGGATCTGCCCGTCGTGACCGCGACACTGGATCCGATCGGGGCGGAATTGACGGCGGGAAAGGGATTTTACGGGGATTTGATGAACGCGTTGTTCGATTCGTTTTCCGGATGTTTTTCAAAGTTGCGGGAACAAGGGGAGTGATCCGGTGCGTTTTTTTACGGTATTGATCTGTTGCCTGTTCCTGTTTTCGCCCGCCGCCGCGCGGGACGGCATGGTGCAAAAAATCCGCTATCCCGTCGCGGCGGGAACGTTTTATCCGCGCGATCCCGTCGAATTGGCGAAAAAAACAAAGGATTTGATCGACGCCGCCGACCGCCGGTTGCGCCTGCCCGCGTCCGAAATTCCAAAGGCGATCGTCGTTCCCCACAACCTGTTTTATTTTTCCGGCGACACCGCGGCGGCCGGATACGCGGCCTTGCGCCGGCTGAAACCGTTTGTCAAACGCGTCGTGCTGATCGGGTCGTCGCATCAGGGAAAATATTTCGGCATATCGTTGTCGGGGGCGCGGTATTGGGAAATGCCCGACCGCCGGTTCGAGGTGGATCAGGCGCTGACGCAAAAGCTGATAAAAATTCAGGGCATCGACTTTGACGACGCCGCGCACGAAGCCGAATCGTCGCTGGAAGTCCAGCTGCCTTTCGTTTCCGCCGTTTTCAACAAGGACGTGAAAATCGTCCCCGTTCTGGTCGAAGACGCCAGCACGGAACAGATTTCCGATTTGATGGACGCCGTTTGGGGCGGGCCCGAAACCGTCGTGATCGTTTCGACGGACATGGCGGCGGGCAAGGACGCGGAAAAGGTCGCGGCCGATGTCGCCAACACGGCAAAATTGATGGAACGCGAAGAGTATTCCAAAATCAAAAAGCGGCATTTCTGCGCCTCTTTGCCGGTTGTCGGGTTGTTGGCGTATGTTCGGGAAAACGGTTTTTCCGTGCAAACGATCGAAACGACGACCACGGCGGACGCCGCGCTGCAAATGGACAAAACGGTCGGATTCGGCGCGTTCGGCGTTTACGAAACGGACGGCGGTGCGCAAACGGATCGGGTGCAGATGGAAAACGTTTTGCAGGCCAATCAGGAATCGCTGTTGCGTGTCGCGGCGCAGTCGATCGTGTCCGGTTTTGAACGCGGCCGTCCCCTGCGCGTGCGGGAAACGCGCTATCCCGAAGAATTGCGCCAGAAAGCGGCGACTTTCGTCAATATTTACTATAACGGCGCCTTGCGCGGCAGCGCGGGGTCGGAGGAACCGGAACGGTCGATTCTGGACGATGTCGCCGAAAACGCCTACGCGGCCGCTTTTTCGGATTTCCGGTTCATTCCGCTGACCGAAGAGGAGTTTAAAAAGGCCGAAATCTCGATTTCCATTCTGACGCGGCCGACGCCCGTCCGTTTTGAAACCGAAGAGGAGCTGTTGGCCAAAATACAGCCGGAACGCGACGGGCTGATCCTGCGCGAACGGGCGAACAAGGCGTTGTTTTTACCGCAAATCTGGCAGACTTTTCCGTCGCCGCGCGATTTTTTGGCGCATTTGAAACAAAAGGCCGGATTGTCCATGGATTACACGTCGCCGACATTGAAAGTGTATCGTTTCGACGTGATCGACATCAATAGCGGCGATTTGGAGGATCCGGCGTCAATCTGGCTGCCGAAAGGGGGAAAACGATGAAAATTCTGTGGGTGGTCGCCGGCGCGTTGGTGACGCCGGATTATCGGGTCTTGCTGTCCCGCCGTCCGGCCGGAAAGAACTTGGCCGGTTTTTGGGAATACCCCGGCGGGAAAATCGAATCCGGCGAAACGCCCGAACAGGCGCTTTGCCGCGAATTGGCCGAGGAATTGCGGCTGGACATTGATCCGCGCGATCTGTCCCCGCTGTCGTTCGCGTCGCACGATTACGACGCTTTCCATCTGGTGATGCCGCTGTTCGTGTGCCGCAAATGGGCGGGCGAACCCGTCGGCGCCGAAGGGCAGGGCATCGAATTCGTTGACGCGAAAACGGTCGGCGAAGATCCGGAAAAACACCCCATGGCGCCCGCCGATGTCGTTTTGTCGGACGCTTTGCGCGCGTGGACGCGGCGGCAAACATCGTTTTAAAAAAAATTGATTGGCCGTGAACGGTGGTATATATTGTTTAAAACTTTTGATATTCGGATTTGAACAATGACGGAAAAAACTCATTCAACCTTTATGCAAAGACTGCCGAACTATTTGACGTTCATGCGTATTCTGGTCATCCCCGGCGTCGTCGCGTCGTTTTCGTTCCCCGGAACGGCGGCGGCGTGGATCGGGTGCGGGCTGTTCATCGCGGCGTCTGTCACCGATTATTTCGACGGCTATCTGGCGCGCAAGTTCAAAAGCACGTCTTCGTTGGGACGGATTTTCGACCCGATCGCGGACAAACTGCTGGTCGCGGCGACGTTGCTGATGATGGCGGCTTACGACCGTTTGGGATACACGGGGCTGTGGCCGGCGGTCGTGATTTTGTGCCGCGAAGTGCTGGTTTCCGGATTGCGCGAGTTTTTGGCCGAAATCCGGATCGGTCTGCCGGTCACGCGGCTGGCGAAATGGAAAACCGGTATTCAGATGACGGCGATTCCGATGCTGATGGTCGCCGATTTTTCGCCGTGGTTTTGCTATTTCGGCGAAGTCGGCGAAGTGCTGATCTGGGTGGCCGCGTTGCTGACCGTGATCACGGGGTACGATTACCTGCGCGCCGGTTTGAAACATTTGGATTGATTTTGCTCATCCTTTTAAAAAAGCCCCGAAAGGGGCTTTTTCTATGCCTTTTTGCGTTTCAGCCGGTTTTTCAGCATTTGCAGATCGACGCCGCCGGAAACCAGAACGCAAACGGTGAAAACAATACCGCCCGCCGCAATCAACGCCGCCAGCGTGCCGAATTTGATCAACGCGTCGCCGTGCGTCCAATCGGGGAACGCGGCATCCGCCCGCCCGTTCAATCCGTAAACGACCGCCGTCATAACCGCGCCGGACAGGATGATGGAACGCGCGCGCCGCCAAAACAGGGCGTCCGTTTGGTGCAGATGTTGTTTTTTGATCCGCCAGACGTACTGCGCCACGTTGATCCACGCGACAATCCCCGTCGCCAGCGCGATGCCGACATAGCCGAACGCGGGCAGGAAAGCGGCGCACAGCCCGACATACAGCCCCAACGCCCACGCGGCGATGCGCACGGGCGTGACGGTGTCGCCGCGCGCGTAAAATACGGGGGCGAGTGTTTTTGTCAGGATGTAGGCGGGCAATCCGGCGGCGTAGGCGCACAGGGCGACGGCGGTTTTCGCGGTGGCCGTCGCGTCGAACGCGCCGCGTTCAAACAAAACGGCGATGACCGGTTCGGCCAGCACGATCAGCCCCGCCATGGACGGCACGGACGCCAGCAGGGCGAATTCCAGCGCGCGGTTCAAACTGCGGCGCGCCTGATCCGTTTCGCCGGATTTCAGCTGACGGGTCAAAATGGGCAGCAAAGCCGTGCCGATCGCCGCGCCGATGATGCCGACGGGCAGCTGGTACAGCCGGTTGGCGTAATACAGCCACGACACCGCGCCGGTCGTCAGAAATGACACGAACAGCGTGTCCAAAAACAGGTTGATCTGGTAAATTCCCGACCCGAAAACCCCCGGCAGGATGCGCTTCATCAGCAACCGCAATTCCTCTGATCTGTTTTTCAAAACATTTGACGCGCCGCGCAGCCCCAACGGCACGCCCGCGCGTCGCGTGTGCCAGACCAACCAGACCAGCTGGAACACGCCGGCCGCGGTGACGCCGGCGGACAGCGCATAGCCGTAATTTCCGCCGAACAGCGGCGTGAACGCGAACAACGCGGCGATCATGGTCACGTTCAATAAAACGGGGGTCAGCGCGGCGGCGGCGAACCGTCCCATCGAATTTAAAACGCCGCTTTGCAATGAATTCAGCGACACCAGCAGCAAATAGGGGAATGTGATGCGCGACATGACGACGGCCGCGTCGAATTTCGCGGGTTCTTCAATGAATCCGGGGGCTTGGATCATGATGAACAGGGGCATGGCGGCTTCGGCGACGGCGGTGAACACCAGCACGATGTAGAACAGGGCGGAAAAGGCCTCTTCGGCGAACCGGCGAGCGGATTCGCGGCCTTTGGATTCCAGCTGTTCGGAAAACAGCGGGACGAAAGCGACGTTGAATGCCCCTTCGGCAAACAGGCTGCGAAACAGGTTGGGCAGTTTGAACGCGACAAAAAACGCGTCGGCGACCATGCCCGCGCCCAAAAAATTCGCGATCAGCAAATCGCGGACGAAACCCAGCACGCGGCTGACCATCGTCCAGCCGCCGACCGTCAGAATGGATTTAATTACCGAAAGGGGAGCTGCCATTGATTGTGTCCAGTAAAGCTGTTTTGATTTGTTGAATTTTATCGTCGCCGGTGATTTTTCCGCCGTCGCCGCCGGTGACGTAGAACACGTCCACGATGCGCGAACCGTAGGTGTAAACGTGCGCCGAAACGATGTTCAGGTTCAGTTTCGTCATCGTGTGCGTGACGGCGTGCAGAAAACCGACGCAGTCCGTGCCGTTGATTTCGATCAGCGTGCAGGAATCCGACGCGGCGTTGTTGATGAACACGCGCGGCGGACACCACAGCATGGCGGCGGCGGGCGTTTTTTCGCGCTTCATCCGCAATTTCAATTCGATTCCGGCTTGGTCGGCAAATTGGATGCCGTTGATCAGGCGCGCGATTTTCTTTTCGGAATCCAGCGGCTTTTTTTCGTTTAAGAGGTTGGTTTCCTGAATCAGAAAAGTGTCCAGAGCCATGCCGTTTTCCAATGTCGCGATTTGCGCTTCGACGACGGAAACGTCCTCCAACGCCATGGCGCCGGTGATTTCGGCGAACAACCCGTCGTGGTCGGGGGCGAGGACGATGAATTCCGTCACGCACCGTTCCGGATCGGTCGTCACGGAAAAGGCGTACTGCCCCTCCGCCGCCCGCGCCGCCAATTCCGCCTGCGCGGGGGTCAATCCGCGCGCCCGCGCGCCAGCTCCCTGCATTTTTTCCAAAGCGAACGTGTATAAATCGGTCAGCAGCTTCGCCTTGAACGAATTCCACACGTTCGGGCCGACGGCCTTGATGTCCGCGGCGGTCAGCGCGTACAGCAGCTTCAACCGTTCGGGGCTTTGGACGACGGCGACAAAGTCGGCGACGGTTTTCGGGTCGAAAATGTCGCGGCGGAAAGCGGTTTGGCTCATCATCAAATGATGCCCGACCAACCAGACCAGCGTTTCGCTGTCGTTCTTGTCCAACTCCAGATCGGCGGCGATTTTTTCGGTCAGCTCCGCGCCTTTGGCGGCGTGTTCGCCCCCCAATCCTTTGCCGATGTCGTGCAGCAGCGCGCCCAGATACAGGACAAGCCGCGATTCCGGCATCCTTTCCGGTTCCGTTTGCGCCAGATAGCCGATCGTTTTCAACGTGTGTTCGTCGGTCGTGTAAACGTGGTACAGGTCGAATTGGACTTGGGCGACGATGTTTTGAAATTCGGGGATCAGACAACCCAGAACACCCGTTTCCGTCATTTGGCGCAGCGCGGTTTCCGGATTGCCCGACAGCAGAATCTCGAACAGCGCGCGGCGGGCTTCGGGTGTTTTGCGGATCCGCCGCACCAGCTTCGCGTTGTCGGCGATCAGCTGCAGCGCGCGCGGGTTCAACGATTTGCCCAGCCGCTGACGCCAGACGAACGCCTGCAGCAACGCTTGCGGATTTTCGTTGAAATGCAGGTGGTCTTTGAATGCGATGCGGTCGTTGATCAGATAAAAGTCGGTCGTTTCGGGCAAGGCGGCGACGGTGTTCGCCCCCTTTAACGCGTCCGTGATCGCGACGATGATCTGTCCCGACAGTTCGCCGACCGTTTTGCAGATCAGGTAGTAATGCTTCATAAACCGTTCGACGGCGGCCTGTCCCGTGCGGCCGAAATACCCCATCCGTTCCGCGATGCGTTTTTGCGCGTCGAACGTCAGGATGTCGCCCGCTTTGCCGTTTAAAAAATGCAGGTGGCATCGAACGGTCGCCAAAAAACGGTGCGCCTTTAAAAACTTGTGACAGGCGACGGGGCTCAGGACGCCCAGCGGGATCAAATCGGGCATATCGGTGATGCCGTACAGGTATTTCGCCAGCCAGAACAGCAGGTGCAGGTCGCGCAGGCCGCCGCGCCCCTCTTTGACGTTGGGTTCCAGCATATATTTCGATTGCCCCATGCGCCGGTACCGGCGCGCGCGTTCGTCCAGCTTCGCATCGACAAAACCGCGGCCGCCGTCGGTTGCGCGCATTGTTTCATAGCGGGCGCAAAAATCGTCGAACACGCTTTGGTCGCCCCAAACCATCCGGCTTTCCAGCAAATTCGTGCGGATGCTGGCGTCGCGGGCGGCCTGTTCCATACATTCGGCGGGCGTGCGCGCGGACGCGCCGACCTTCATCCCCGCGTCCCACAGCAGCGAAGTCATGAACGCGATCATTTCCTTGTTTTCCGGCGTTTCGGCGTTGAACAGGAACAAAACGTCCACGTCCGAATACGGGGCGAGTTCGCGCCGGCCGTACCCGCCGACGGCGACCAGAGCCATTTTGTTTCCGGCGTTCGGAAAAACGTCGCGGTTCAGGAAATCCATGGTTTCCGCCAACATGGAATCCAGCCGGCCGGCGTTCAGGAACATGGCCTCCAGCCCGCTGTTTTGCGGCGCGTTCAACGCCCGTTCCATATCGGCCAACGCCGCCGCGCGGTGTTGTTTCAGTAGCGAAACAACGGCCTGTTTCCGGTCATTGCCGCCGGTTTCGCGCCACGCCCGTTCCAAATCGGATGCCAACGTCATTTTTGCTGTTCCGCCAGTTGTTTCAAACGGTAGAGTTCCTCCAACGCCTCGCGCGGGGTCAGGTTGTCGGGCTGGATTTTTTTCAACGCCTCGACGGCGGGGGAGGGCGCGGCGCTTTGTTCCGCCGCCTGCTGTTCCGTGTCGGCCTTTTTTTTGACCAAAGCGAACAGCGGCAGATCGTTCATAAAGTTGACCTCGTAAGACCCCTGCTTTTCCATTTGCGCCAAAACCTGTTTCGCGCGCGCGATGACGGCGGGGGGCAATCCGGCCAGCTTGCCGACGTGGATGCCGTAGGAACGGTCGGCGGTGCCTTTGACGACTTCGTGCAAAAACACGACGTTGCCTTTCCATTCCTTGATGCGCATCGTGTAAAGCGACAGGTGCGCCAGCATTTCCGACAACGCCGTCAATTCGTGGTAATGCGTCGCGAACAGGGCGCGCGATTTGTTCACGTCGTGCAGGTGTTCGACCACCGCCCACGCGATCGACAGCCCGTCGAACGTCGCCGTGCCGCGCCCGATTTCGTCCAGAATGACCAGCGATTTTTCGGTGGCTTGGTTCAAAATGGCGGCGGTTTCGATCATTTCGACCATGAACGTCGAACGCCCGCGCGCCAAATCGTCCGCCGCGCCGACGCGGGAAAACACTTTGTCAACAATGCCGATTCGCGCCGACTGCGCGGGGACGAAACACCCCGCCTGCGCCAGAATGGCGATCAGCGCGTTTTGACGCAAAAAGGTGCTTTTTCCCGCCATGTTCGGTCCCGTGATCAGCCACAGCCGCCCGTCTTTGGTTTCCGGATTGCCCAAGCGGCAGTCGTTGGTGACGAAATCCGTTTCGTGGCGCGCGCGCATGGTCTGTTCGACGACGGGGTGGCGGCCTTTGACAATGTCGAACGCCAGACTGTCGTCCAGCACGGGGCGGCAATAGCCGTTTTCCTCCGCCGCCTGCGCCAACCCCGCCGCCGTGTCCAGCATGGCCAGCACTTCGGCGTTTCGGGCGATCGCCGCCGCCTTGTCCATCACGCGGGCGACCAGATCGGAAAACAGGTTCAGTTCCAGAACCAACGCCTTTTCCGCCGCGCCTTTCAGCTTGTTTTCCAGCTGCGACAGTTCGACCGTCGTAAAGCGAACGGCGTTCGCCATGGTTTGGCGGTGCATGAAAACGGATTTGCCGTCGCGCGCGTCGTCCAGCATTTTCTGCGCGTTTTTGGCCGACACTTCGATGTAATAGCCCAAAATGTTGTTGTGCGCGATTTTTAACGCGGGAACGCCGGCGATTTCGACGTATTTTTCCTGCAGCTCGGCGATCGTTTGGCGGCTTTGGTCGCGCAGGCGTTTTGTTTCGTCCAGCTCCGCGCTGTACATCGGGGCGATGAACCCGCCGTCGCGCGCCATCAACGGCAGATCGTCGGCCAAAGCGCGGCACAGCGTTTCCGTCAGGCCGTCCAGATCGTCCAGCGATTTCAAACATTCCTCGACCGCGGGCGGCATCCCCATTTCGGAAACCATGGACGTTTTCAGATCCGGAATCTGTTTCAGCGTGTCGCGGATCGCGGCCAGATCGCGCGGCCCCCCGCGCCCCAACGACAAACGCGCCAACGCCCGTTCCATATCCGGACATTCGGCCAGCCGGTCGCGCGCCGTCGCGCGGATCAACGGGTTTTTCACGAAAAAGTCAACCCTGTCCAACCGTTTGTCGATCGCGGCGACATCGGTCAGCGGCGCGGCCAGATACCGCGACAGCAACCGCGCCCCCGCGCCCGTCACCGTGCGGTCGATGCTGGAAAACAGGGTCGCGCCCTTTTCTTCGCACAGGGAATGGAACAGTTCCAGATTGCGCCGCGTCGCCGCGTCGATTTCCATCAACCGGCCGGATGTCAGGTGCTTTAACGGGTTCAGCCGCGGCATCTGCCCCTTTTGCGTCAACTCGATGTAATCAACCAGCGCGCCCGCCGCGCCCAGTTCGCTTTTGTTGAACCGGCCGAACGCGTCCAGCGTCGCGACGCCGAACAGCTTTTCCAACCGCTTTTCGCCGTTTTCGGGGGAAAAACGCACGGCCGACAAAGGGGTCAGCAGACGCTTGTATTCGTTGAACAGTTCGAAAAACTCCGGCGTTTGCAGAATCTTGTCGGAAATGATGATTTCCTTTGGTTCCAGACGGGAAATCCCCGCCGCCAGCACCGCGGGTTTGCCGTCGGGCAGGGTTTGCACAGCGAAATCGCCCGTTGACACGTCCGTCCACGCCATGCCGATGCCGTCCGGCGTCCGCGTCAACGCCAGCAGATAGTTGCACGACCGCGGTTCCAGAATGTTGTCCTCGGTCAGGGTTCCGGGGGTGATCAGACGGATGACTTCGCGTTTGACCAGCGTTGACGCGCCGCGTTCCTTTCGCGCTTGGGCGGGATCCTCCATCTGTTCGCAAATCGCGACCTTGAACCCTTTTTTGATCAGGCGGGACAGGTAGATTTCGTGGGAATGAACGGGAACGCCGCACATGGGGATGTCCTGCCCCTTTTCCCGTCCGCGTTTGGTCAGGACGATGTCCAAAGCGGCCGAAGCCTGTATCGCGTCGTCGAAAAACATTTCGTAAAAATCGCCCATGCGGTAAAACAGCAGGTACCCTTCGTTTTGCCGCTTGATTTCAAGGTACTGTTCCATCATCGGCGTCGATTTTTGCGAAACGTCCGTCCTTTCGTCGATAGTCTGATTCATGGCATTCACTTCTTTGTTCATTTGTGGTATGGGTAATATATCTTTTTTTCACCCTTTGATAAAGACTTGAAACACATGACGGAAAACAAAAATTCTTTGGAAATCGAATCGCTGAAACTGCACGAATCGGGACGCGCCGGAAAAATCCAGATCGTCCCCACGAAACCGTTGGAAACCAAGCGGGATCTGGCTTTGGCCTATTCCCCCGGCGTCGCCGCGCCGTGTCTGGAAATCGAAAAGAATCCGGACGACGCGTTCCGCTATACGGCCAAAGGCAATCTGGTCGCCGTCATGTCGAACGGGACGGCCGTTCTGGGGCTGGGCGACATTGGTGCGCTGGCGTCGAAACCCGTGATGGAAGGCAAGGCCGTTTTGTTCAAACGGTTCGCCGACGTGGACGCGATCGACATCGAAATTGATTCGCGCGACCCCGAAAAAGTCGTCGAAACCGCCGCGATGATCGGCAACGGATTCGGCGGGATCAATCTGGAGGATATTAAAGCCCCCGAATGTTTTTACATTGAAACGGAGCTGAAAAAACGCCTGAACATCCCCGTGTTCCACGACGATCAGCACGGAACGGCGGTCGTCGTCGCGGCGGGGCTGGTCAACGGGCTGGAACTGACGGGCAAGAAAATCGACGAAATCAAGCTGGTCGTGAACGGCGCGGGGGCGGCCGCGATCGCTTGCACGTCGCTGCTGCGGTCGATGGGCGTCAAAAACATCACGATGTGCGATTCCAAAGGCGTGATTTACAAAGGGCGCGCGGCGGGCATGAACCCGTACAAGGAACAATTCGCCGCCGAAACGGACGCCCGCACGCTGGCCGACGCGGTCAAAGGCGCGGACGTGTTTCTGGGATTGTCGGTCAAAGGCTCACTGACGGGCGAAATGGTCAAAACGATGGCCGAATCGCCGATGATTTTCGCGCTGGCCAACCCGAATCCCGAAATCACGCCGGACGACGCGTTCGCCGCCGCGCCCGACGCGATCGTGGCGACGGGGCGGTCGGATTACCCGAACCAGATCAACAACGTTCTGGGATTTCCCTATATCTTCCGCGGTGCGCTGGATGTCCGCGCCAGCCAAATCAACGAGGAAATGAAGCAGGCCGCGGCGCGGGCGTTGGCGGAACTGGCGCGCGCGGGCGGTTTGTCAAAGGACGCGATCATTCCGTCGCCGTTCGATCCGGCTTTGATTGAAACGGTCGCTCCCGCGGTGGCAAAGGCCGCCTGCGACACGGGCGCGGCGCGCAAACCGGTGACGGATTGGGACGCTTACCGCAACCGCTTGCGCGGTTTGATCAAAAAATAGGACGACGCTATGGACGCCCCGCAAAACCAAAGCCAGAATCCGAACCGCAACGACGTGCCGTATAAATTCGCCGAACGCGTTTTGACGGTTTCCCTGCCGACGGCGCTGATGCTGATGATTCTGGTTTTGGGGGGCGAAGTCGAAATCATGACGGCGCTGACCGGTTTCGCGATGGTGGTTTGCCTGACCATCGTGCTGGCTTTGCCGTTTTTGAAAAACCTGCAGAACCTGACGCAGTACGTTCATCAAATCGCGCAGGAAGAGGATGTTTCCGACGTTCCGGCGTTCACTAAAAAGGATGAGGAATCCGTCCGCATCATCGCGGCAATCAACCAGATGCGCAACATTTGGGCAACGCGCACGGAACAGCTGACGGCGCAAACGCTGTCCGACGCGGCGGTGCTGGACAGCTTGCCCGACCCGCTACTGATGTTGGACGGCGACGGGTGCGTGATCGGCGCGAATTTGGCCGCGCGCCAGCTGTTCGGGTTCAACGTGCGCGGCCGGATGCTGCGCGATTTGACGGATTCGGCCGAATTGGCGGCGGCGGCGACATTGGTTTTGCAAGAGGGCGTGATTAAAAAAACACTGGAAATTAGCCTGAATCAAAAGGTTTTCAACGCCAAGCTGGAACGCCTGCCCGCCGAAGCGAAGGCCGGCGCGGTCGCCGTGCTGACGCTGTTCGACATGACGGAACGCAAGTTGTTCGAGCAGATGCAGGCGGATTTCATCGCGAACGCCAGCCACGAGTTGCGCACGCCGCTTTCCGTGCTGTCCGGATTTATCGAAACGTTGCAGTCCACCGCGAAAGAGGATGAGGCCGCGCGCGAAAAATTCCTGTCGATCATGCAAAATCAGGCCGGCCGGATGTCCGCGCTGATCGAAAGTTTGCTTTGTCTGTCACGGCTGCAGATCAACGAAAGCGAAAAGCTGTCGGAGCAGGTAGATATCCCCGCGATTCTGCCGGCGGTCAAGCAGATGCTGGACGCCAAGGCGGAAAAGAACGGCATGAAAATCGTTTTGAAGCCGTGCGCGCAGACGGGGGCGGTTTACGGCAACGCCGGCGAATTGACGCAGGTGTTTCAAAATCTGGTGGATAACGCGCTGAAATACGGCAAGGCGGGCGGGACGGTCACGGTTTCGTGCCGGATGACGGACAATGCGGCCGCGCCGGACATCAAATCGCCGGCGGTTTACGCCGTCGCCGTGCACAACACGGGCGATCCGATCGCGGCGGATTGCCTGCCGCACCTGTTTGAACGGTTCTACCGCGTCGCTGCGACGAAAAACAAAGCCGTCGGAACGGGATTGGGGCTGTCGATCGTTCAGCAGATCGTCAAACACCACAACGGCGCGATCACGGCCGAAAGCTCGAACGAAACGGGCACCGTGTTTACGGTGTATCTGCCGGTGCGGATTGCAGACGGCGGTTCAGAAACCACAGAATCCCCAGACTCGGCAGACTTAAAAACGCCGTGAAAATGAAAAAGACGGGCCATCCGAATCGCGCGACCAGCCACCCGCTGGTCGCCGACAGCACGTCGCGCGGCAACGCCATCAGCGAACTGAGCAGCGCGTATTGCGTGGCGGTGTAAGCTTTGTTGCACAGCGACGACATATAGGCGACAAACGCCGTCGTCGCCATGCCCGCCGCCATGTTGTCGGACACGATCGCGGCCGTCAGCCATAAAAACGATTTCCCCTCGACCGCCAAAACGGCGAAAGGCAGGTTGGACAGCCCCTGCAAAACGCCGCAAATCATCAGGCTTTTGAACAAACCGGCCTTGGCGACCAGCCCGCCGCCCAAAAATCCGCCGAGCAAGGTCGCGGCGATGCCCCACAGCTTGACGATCGCGGCGATTTCCGTGTTCGTGAACCCCTGTTCCTTGTACAGCTTGGGGGTGACGGTGCCGATTGACGTTTCGCACAGCTTGTAGGTCAGCAGGAACAAAACGACCGGCAGCCAGTTGTTTTTTTTCAAAAAATCGGCGATCGGCGCGACGACGGCGTCTTTGAAAAAGTTTTCCCGTTTCGGGACGATCGCGGCGGCAGGTTCTTTGGCGCACAGGATCGTCGCGATGCCGATGACGCCGGACAGTGCCAGAACCTCGTAAACGCGCGTCCACCCGATCCGGTCGGACAGGAACAGCGCGCCCGCGCCCGCGACCAGCATGCCGATCCGGTATCCGAAAACGAACGTCGCCGCCGCCGCGCCCTGATCCCGCTGCTGCAGGTATTCAATGCGGAACGCGTCGAATACAACGTCCTGCGACGCCGAAAAAAAAGCGACCGCGACCGCGCACGCCGCCGTCGCCGCCGGATTGACGGCGGGATTCGTGTGCACCAGCGCGATCAGACTGATCATCAGGCAGACTTGAAACAAAACCGCCCACGACCGACGCTGCCCCAGCCGCTTGGTTAAAAACGGCAAGGGCATCCGGTCGATGTAGGGCGACCACAGGAATTTGAAACTGTAGGGCAGACGCACCAGCGAAAACGCGGCGACGGCCTTGACATCGACGCCGCAATCCGACAGCCAGAACGACAGCGTCGAAAACACCAGAACCAACGGCAGGCCGCTGAACGTTCCCAAAATCAGCATCGCGATCATTTTCGGGTTTTTGTAAACCGAAAACGCCGTCGTCCATGCGGCCATGCCCTGCGTCCTTAACCGTTCGCCTGATCCAGCTGGGCGCGTTTGTTCGCGTCGCGTTTACGCAGGTTCGTGTCCAGAATCGCTTTGCGCAGGCGGAACGTTTTGGGCGTGACTTCCAGCAGTTCGTCGTCCTGAATATAGGCCAACGCTTCTTCCAAGCTCATTTTAATGGGCGGGATCAGCTGGATGTTTTCATCCTTGGCGGCCGCGCGGATGTTGGTCAAGTGCTTCGTTTTGATCGGGTTGACTTCGATATCGTTCGATTTCGTGTGTTCGCCGACGATCATGCCTTCGTACACGTCCGCGCCCGGATCGATGAACATGGGGCCGCGGTCTTCCAGTTTCCACAGCGCGTAGGCGACGGCGACGCCGTTGTCGGTCGATACCAGAACGCCCGTGCGGCGGCCGGGGATCGCGCCCTTGTACGGTTCGTAGCTGTGGAACATTTTGTTCATCACGCCCGTGCCGCAGGTGTCCGTTAAAAACTGCGAATGGTATCCGATCAGCGCGCGCGACGGGGCGAGGAACGTCAAGCGGGTTTTGTTGCCGCCCGACGGTCGCATATCTGTCATTTCGGCACGGCGTTCGCCCAGCGTCTGGCACACCGTGCCGACATACTGTTCGTCAACGTCGATGACAACTTCTTCAATCGGTTCAAGGGTTTTGCCGGAAACGGGGTCTTTTTGCATCAAAACGTGCGGACGGCTGATCGACAGCTCGAACCCTTCGCGGCGCATCTGTTCGATCAAAATGCCCAGCTGCAGCTCGCCGCGGCCGGCGACCTCGAACGCATCGGTCGAACCCGTGCGCGAAATGCGCAGGGCGACGTTGCCTTCGGCTTCTTTCTGCAAACGGTCCCAGATCACGCGGGACGTGACTTTGTCGCCCTCTTTGCCGGCCAAAGGTGACGTGTTGATCGAAAACGTCATCGCCAGCGTCGGCGGGTCGATCGGCTGGGCGGGAATCGGCGTCGTCACCGACTGGTCGCACAGCGTGTCCGCGACGGTCGCCTTTGTAAATCCGGCCAGCGACACGATGTCGCCCGCTTCGGCTTCGTCGATGCCGGTGCGTTTCAATCCGCGGAAAGCCAGAATCTTGCTGACGCGCGCGGTTTCGATGACCTTGCCCGAACGGTCGATCGCCTTGATGAACGAATTGACCTTGACGGAACCGGAATGAATCTTGCCCGTCAGGATGCGCCCGACGAACGGATCGTTTTCAATCGTCGTCGCCAACATCGTGAACGGCGCGTACGGGTCGCATTTGGGCGGCGGCACGAATTTCATGATCGCGTCGAACAGCGGTTCGATCGACGTGCGCGGATCCTTGTCCAGATCGTTGACCGCCCATCCTTCGCGTCCCGACGCGTACAAAACGGGGAAGTCCAGCTGTTCGTCCGTCGCGTCCAGCGAAGCGAACAGGTCGAACACCTCTTCGTACACTTCCTGCGGGCGGGCGTCGGCGCGGTCAACCTTGTTGATCAGGACGATCGGTTTCAATCCCAGCTTCAACGCTTTGCTGACGACGAATTTCGTTTGCGGCAGAGGGCCTTCGGCCGCGTCAACCAAAACGATGGCGGAATCCACCATGTCCAGAATGCGTTCGACTTCGCCGCCGAAATCCGCGTGCCCCGGGGTGTCAACGATGTTGATGCGCGTGCCTTTCCATTCGATGGACGTGCATTTGGCCAAAATCGTAATACCGCGTTCGCGTTCCAGATCGTTGGAATCCATAACGCGTTCGGCGACGACCTGATTGTCGCGGAACGTGCCGCTTTGACGCAGCATAGTATCGACCAGGGTTGTTTTGCCGTGGTCAACGTGGGCGATAATTGCAATATTACGCATGGCAGTTCTTCTTTGATAAATAGATATACAAAACGTGTTTTTGACACAGATACGCTTTTAAAATCATAAAGCGGTGTTGTCAATCGCGCTTGTTTTAAAAAGAACTTTTTTTTTCGACGTTCAGCCGACTTTTTTCGCCACCAGATCGCTTAAGGACACTTCGGGGCGCGCGCCGTAATGCGAAATGATTTCCGCGGCGGCCAAAGCCCCCATTTGCAGGCATTCGGAAACCGGCCGGTTTTGGGACAATCCCGTCAGATAGCCGGCGGCGAACAAATCGCCCGCGCCCGTCGTGTCGATCACGCGGTTGATCGGTTCAGCGGGGATTTCATAACGCGTTTCGCCGCAAATCGCGACCGCGCCTTTCGCGCCGCGGGTGACGACGACCGTTTCGCACAGGGTTTTGCATTTTTCAAACGCTTCTTCGGCGTTGTCCGTGCCGAACAGGGCTTTGATTTCGTCTTCGTTGCAAAACAGGATGTCGATGCCGTTTTTGATCAGCTGCAAAAAGCTGTCGCGGTGGCGGTTCACGCAGAACGGATCGGACAGCGACAGCGACACCTTGCGGTGATGCTTGTGCGCCAATTCGACCGCGTAGGCCAACGCGTCCTTTGCTTCCGGCCGGTCCCAGAGATACCCTTCCATATAAACGATTTTAGTCTGGCGGATCAGTTCTTCGTCGATATCTTTGCGCGACAGTTTGGAACACGCCCCCAGATAGGTGTTCATCGTGCGCTGGGCGTCGGGGCTGACGATGACCATGCACCGCGCGGTCGGCCGTTCGTTTTCCAAACACGGCGTCGTGAAATGCACGCCCGATTTCGTGATATCCTCGCGGAACACCTCGCCCAGCCGGTCGTCGGCGACTTTGCCGATGAAAGCGGGCTTTCCCCCCATCGCCGCGATGCCGACCGCCGTGTTCGCGGCCGACCCGCCGGAGCATTCGACGCCGTTTTGCGCGATATGACCGTAAATCTTTTCCGCCAGATCGGCGTCGATCAGGGTCATCATCCCCTTGGGCATATTGTGTTGCGCCAGAAAATCGTCGTCCATATTGGCCAGCACGTCAACCATGGCGTTTCCGATAGCCACGACATCGAAACGTGTCAGAGCGTTCATCTAAAACCTCCGTATGGGGTGAACAGATACGACGCAGTATAAAGGAACTTACATTTCAAACAAGAGTCTGGTACAAAAATAAGGGATTTTTTTTCAAGGGGGCGGTCGTGCTGTTTGAACTGAAAAACGCGATAAAGGATGTTTTTTCAAATAAAATCAGAGGGTTGTTGCTGTTAACGGCGGTGACGACGCTGTTGGTTTTCATCGCGCTGTTCGCGTTGTTCGCCTATGGCGTGTCGTTGATCGAACTGGCGGATTGGCCGAAGATGGAAAAAGTGTTGCAGATCCTTGGTTTTCTGGCTTTTTTCATTATGTCTTTGATGCTTTTTCCCGCCGTGGCGACGTTTGTTTCCGGATTCTTTGTCGATTCGGTCGTCGAACGGACGGCGAAAAAGAACCATGTCGCCGGATTGCGCGACGTTCCTTTGTCGGAAAGCCTGATCCTGTCCGGAGTCGCATCGCTGAAAGGCGTGACGCTGTCCGCCGCGCTGATTCCCGTTTCGCTGGTCTGCGGGTGGATTCCCGTTGTCAACCTGATCCCCGTCGTATTATATTACGTTTTGAACGGGCGGCTGCTGGCGCGGGAATATTACTACGCCGTGGCGTTGCGCTACGCGGATCGCGCGGCCGCCGACGAGATGTTCGACCGCTTCAAACCGTATTGGACGCGGGCGGGCGTTGTGATCGCGCTGTTGATGACCGTTCCCGTCGTCAACGTGATTTCCCCGCTGGTCGCCATGGCGTTTATGCAGCGGTTGTTTTTGGAAAAACGGCAGGTATGAAAAAGGCACTTCTTTCGGTTTTGTTAAGTTTTACGGCGGCTTGCGCGACGGACGCGGCGGTTCAAACGCCCGCGGCGGCCGACGCCCCCGCCGAAAAGGCCGCGCCCGTTCACACGCGCGCCCACGCGCCCGAATCCGTCATCCGGTCGGGGCGCAAGGATCCGCTGCTGAAAGCCGGATATGTTCTGGATGTTCTGGGCGAACCGTCGCTGAAACGCCGCGACCCGCCGTCCGAAGTGTGGGTCTATGCCCAATCGGGATGCGTTTTGTTCATTTACATGGACGAAACGGACGCGGCGGATCAAAGCGAAGCTTTGGTGCGGCATATGGAAATCGGCACGCCGACGTTTCGGGCGACGCAGAAAAACTCTTTGCCGTGTTTGGAAAAAGCCGCGCAGCTGAGGTGAGAAATGGGATTTGATTTTTTGCTACCCTTTGACAGGGCGGTTTCGCAATTTGTCCTTTCTCTGCGTTCAACCGTCGCGGATTCGGTGATGACCGTCGTGACATCGGCGGGGGACGCGGGGGCGGTGTGGATCGCGCTGGCGATCGGGATGATTTGCTTCAAGCAAACGCGGACGACGGGATTGTTGATGCTGGCCGCGATCGCGGCGACGTTCGTGATCAGCACGCTGGGGCTGAAACATTTGTTCGCGCGGCCGCGTCCGTGCGTCGCCTTTCCGGTCGCGGGGCTTTATCCCTGTCCGTCGGGGTTTTCGTTCCCGTCGGGACATTCGATTTCATCGTTCGCGGCGGCCGGCGTTTTGTTTTTCCGGAAAGCGGCCGGACGGTGGTTCGCCGTTATTTCGGCGGTTCTGATCGCGTTTTCCAGAGTGTATTTGAACGTCCATTATTGCACGGACGTTTTGACGGGGGCTTTGCTGGGCGCCGGCGCGGCGTACCTGACCGTTCGTTTGTATGAAATGAAAAAGGCGGGTGTCTGGCCCGCCTTTTGAACATCACATCTGTTCGTTGATCCACGCGGCCAGTTTCGATTTGGTCATCGCGCCGGAATGGGTGGCGACGGCCTGACCGTTTTTGAACATGATCAGCGTCGGAATGCCGCGCACGCCGAAATTGGTCGGCGTTTCGGGGGATTCGTCAATGTTCATTTTGACGACCTTCAGCTTGTCGCCCAATTCTTTGGAAACGTCTTCCAAAACGGGCAGCATCTGGCGGCAGGGCGAACACCATTCGGCAAAGAAATCGACCAGAACGGGAACGTCCGAATTTTGGATTTCGTTGGCGAATTCGCTGTCTTTGATCACTTTCATGCGTGTAATCCTTTCTGTAAAAAACTGTCTGTTCTTATATAAGGGGCTTTCGCGCGCCGGTCAATACTCCATTGTATCAACCAAAGCCGTGATTTCGACCAGTTCGGGCTTTTCCGTCCACAACAGGAAACAGCGCACGGCCTTGTCCGGATAGATTTGCCCGATCAGCTTTTTATAGGCGGCCATTTGCGCGACATAGGCCGCGGGCGTTTTGTTGACGTTTTCGGGGACGGCGCGGCCGGATTTATAGTCGATCAGCCGGACTTCGCCGTCCGAAACGGACATGCGGTCGATTTTGCCGTTGACGACGCGGTTGTCGATGACGCCGGAAACGGGGACTTCGGCCAAAGAATCCGGCGTGAACAATCCGGCGGCCAACGGGGCGTCCAGCAAAGCCAGAACGCGGGCGGCCAGTTCGCCGCCGCCGTTCAATCCGGCCGTCAGCTTTTTCGCGACGCTTTCGCGGTCGGCGGCGGGATAGCGCGGCAGGATTTCCAACAACGTATGCACGGCCGTGCCGCGTTTGATCGCCTGCAGCCGTCCGGCGGACAGCGGAGACAACGCGGCGGGTTCCGCGACATCGGGGCGCGACGGCGCCAACGGTTTGGGCGGCGCGGGTTCGGCGGGGGCGGGACGCGAAGCCCAATCGGGCAGGGGGGCGGCCGTTTTCGCGGCGGATTGCTCCGCGGCCGGCGCGGCGGGCTGTTCCTGCGCGCACGTCAGGCGCAAAACGGGTTCGTCAAACAGGGGGGATTCGACCTTTTGCACGCGGTATGAAACGGAACCGTCGTCGTTTTCGACACTGACTGCCCCACGGATCAGGTCGTACCATCCGCCGTCGCCGTTTTTGCGGCTTTCCCACCCCGTGACGTACAGGCGGTCGGCCGCGCGGGTCAACGCCACATACAGCAAGCGGCGGTATTCATCCGCGTCTTTTTCTTTCAGCGTTTCGATTTCGGCGTTGACGGTTTCGTTGCGGTATCCCGCCTTTGGCGTCCACAGGCACAGTTCGCCGTTTCCGTCGTCCGGCCAGTATGTTTTCGGGAAATGGAACTTCGCCGGCCGCGTGTCGGGCAGGAACACGACGGGCGCCTGCAGCCCCTTTGCCGCGTGAACGGTCATGATGCGCACGGCATCGAACGATTGTTCGGGGTCGCGTTTGATTTCCACGTCGTTTTGCCGCAGCCGGCGCAGGAAATTTTGCAAAGAGGGGGCTTCGCCCGAATCGAAATCCAACGCCAGATTCATAAATTCGTCCAGCGCGTCCAACGCCTGCACCCCCAGCCGCGCGACGAAATTCCGCCGCCGCCCCAGCGTCCCCAACACATAGGCGTACAATTCATAGGGGCGCATATTGTCCACGCGGCTCAGCAAATCTTTTAAAAACGCGAACGCTTCGCCCAGCGGCGTCGGCGCGCCCTCGTGCCGTTTCAACCGGTCGAACAGCGTCCGCCCCCCGCGGTCGTTTGCCAACCGGAACAGGTCGTTTTCGCCGATCCCGTTCAGGGGCGTTCCGGCGCGGGCGGCTTTCGCTCTGTCTTCGTCCGACAAATCGTCGGGCGACGTGCCGCACAACGGGGATCGCAAAACGGTTGCCAAAGCCAGATCGTTTTCGGGCAGCAACAGGAAATCGCCCAGCACCATCAAATCCTTGACGGCGATGTGCGTCGTGATTTTCAACCGGTCAATGCCGGAAACGGCGACGCCCATGCTTTTCAATTCGCGCGACAGGTCGTTGATGAACCCGTCGCGGCGGCGCACCAAAACCATGATGTCGCCCGCGCGGATCGGCCTGTTTTCCGATTCCAGTCGTTCGCCGGACAACACCATGTCCGCGATTTTCAACGCGATCTTGTGCGCCAGCCGCGCCGCCGGCGTTTGCGCGAAAACGCGTTCGACGGGTTTGGTGAACGGCTTTTCCGTATCGTCGTCCCGCGGTTTTTCCGTCGGCCATATTTCGACCAGTCCGGCCTGTTTTTTACGAAACGAGATGTGCGTGGCATCTTCGGCGTCGTCAACGACGCCCGCGCGCGCGGGGTCGAACCGCAAAACGAAATTGACAACGTCGATGACGGCTTGGACGGAACGGAACGAAATGTACATCGGCACGTCGTTCCATTTCTTTCCCGCGTTTTCGACGGCCGTTTTGAAAAAGGCGCGCATCCGTTCAAACTCCGCGGGAACAGCGCCCTGAAAACTGAAAATCGACTGTTTTTTATCCCCGACGGCGAAAATCGTCCGTTCCTGCGGCCGCAAGCCGTTTCCGGCGAAAAACTCTTCGGCCAGCGCGCGGATGATCGCCCATTGGTCGGGGCTGGTGTCCTGCGCCTCGTCCACCAGAATGTGATCGACGCCGCCGTCCAGTTTGTACAGAACCCACGCGGCCGCCCCCGATTTTTCCAGCAAACGGCGCGTCGCGGCGATCAAATCGTCGTAATCCATGACGCCGCGTTCGTCTTTCATCGCCGTGTATTCGTTCAAAATCGCCGAAGCGAGCGTGAACAACGCCAGCGACAGCCGCATGACCGCCGCGTTCGCCGTCCGTTGCCGGTAGGCCAGCGCGCGCTGCGCTTCGGTCGTCAGGGCGGCCAGCGCGGATTCGGATTCCCGACAGGCCAGTTTGTTGCGCACAGTGCCGGATTTGGTCAGGAAAACGTCCAGATAGTCGGCGATCAATTCGCGCCGTTCATTGGCGTCCGCGGCCAGAAAAGCGCCGATGCGCGCGGCGTTTCCCGTATCCGTTTTCGTTTTGGAAACGTTTAAAACGGCGACGGCCTGCCGCAATTCGGCTGTCTGTTCGTCCGACAGGGCGCAAAAATCGTCCGTCAGGCTTTCGATCGTGCAGTCTTCCGGCAGATCCAAAGCCCGTTCATAGGCGCGCTTTAAATCCTGCCGCGTCGGAAACCGGTCGTTGATGCGCTTGATTTTCGGCAGGTGCATCGTCATTTCCGTCAGAACGTTCAGGAATCCGTCTTCGTCCGTCGCGGCCGCGACCAGTTTCAGGCAATCGGCAAAGCGGGACTGTCCCAGAATTTTATTTTGCGCCAGTTCGATCAAATCTTTCGCGCCGCGTTCATCCAGAACGTCGAATTGCGGGGAAACGCCGGCCTCTAGTGGAAAGCGTTTCAGAACGGATTGGCAAAAACCGTGCAAAGTCGTGACTTTCAATCCGCCCGCCGTGTCCAATAAACGCGCGAACAATCGGCGCGCGCGGGTGATCAGGCGGTCGTCCGGCACGGCGGCGCGCAGTTTCGTCAAATCGGCAATCAGGTCGGATTCGTCTTCCGACGCCCATTTCGCCAGCCGGTCGGCGATCTTGTTCGCCATTTGCGCGGCCGCGGTGCGCGTAAAGGTCAGACACAGGATTTTTTCGGGCGGCGTTCCCGTCAGCAACAGGTTTAAAACGCGGTCGGACAGCACTTTGGTCTTGCCCGAACCGGCGGAGGCCGCCACCCACGCGGATTCGCGGGGATTGGCCGCCTGCCGTTGCAAATCGTCGGGATCGGGTGAAGCCATGCTATTCCTCCTCCGGTTCGTCCGCGTCGTCGAACGCCGCCCATTCGTCGAACCGCGCCAAATGGTCGTAGTCGTTGTATTTCAAGGAAACGCTGGTGTCCGGCGTGGCCAGATAAGGGGTCGCCGGATCGTCGTAGGCGTCGATCAGGTCTTTTAGCCTGTCCAACGCCTCGTCCGCCAATTTATCCGTTTCCTCGACGGTCGCGGTGACGGAACGCACCGATCCGCCGTCCTGTTTCCCGCGTAGACGCCAGTATTGCGCCGACGCAACAGGGCGAACGCCGATCCGTTCAAATCCGCCGCGGCGCAAAATGGCGGCCTCCAACGGCAGTTGGGGCGAATAACCGGCGAATACGCTGGTGTTTGATGGCAGCAACCCCGTTTTGTAATCAATCAGCGCGCACGCGCCGTCCCGCATCGCGTCAACACGATCGGCGAAACACCGCAACCGGAAATCGCCCGCTTTCGTTTGAAATGAAAGATTGCCCTCCTGTTCGCAAAAGATGCGTTCGATGCCGTCCGCGCGCTTTTTCTGCTGTTCGACAAACCAGACCAGCGCGGAATCCAGTCGCGGTTTCCAAAACGCCCGTTCAGTTTGCGAAAAGTTCAATTCCTTGAACAGTTCGTCGCCGATGGCCAGAATTTCCGTTTCGGGATCGGCGGGCAGGCGCGACGGGTGGCGGGCGCAGAACGTTTCGACGGCTTTGTGAACGATCGTGCCGTAATCGGCGGCGTCGAAAGCTTTGTCAATGCCGTCCAACTTTTGCAGATGCAAAATGAATCGGGCGTAGATCGAATACGGGTCGCGCATCAGCGTTTCGATCCGCGTGACGGACAATTCGCGCGGACGCGCCGCGACGGGCGGCACCGGATGCGGCGGCAAAAAGGACAGGGCGGCCGCGGGGGCGTCGATTTCCCGCGCCCAATTCAGTTGGTCGCCCGCGGAAAAAGCAAGGCCGGAAATGCCCAAAACGGTTTGCAGCCGCATCAGCCACCGCGACGGAATCCCCGGCGTCCCGCCCTGCTTGACCGATCGGGTCAGCACCAGATTTTCGGCGCAGAACGCTTGGGCAAAATCGTGGGCGGACAGGGCGATTTTCCGTTCCGGCGACGGCAGCCCGCATTGTTCCCGCATCGGGCGGGACAGCCACGGGTCGGCGTCGGGCGTTTTCGGCCACGTCCCTTCGTTCAATCCGCCAAGGATCAAAACGTCGGGCTGGATCAGCCGCGCCTCCATTGTTCCCAGAATGTCCAACCGCGGATGCATCCCGTATTTCGGACGCACGGTCACGCCTTTGAACAGCGCGGCCAGCAAAGCCAGATACTCCGCCGGCGTCACGGGGTCGATCAAGGCGGCCTGCTCTTTCAATCCGGTCAGAAAAGCGGCGGCGGCTTCGCCCGCGTCCCCCGCCCACAAACGATCCGCGCCCGATCTGTCCGCACTTTGCGCCAACTGTTCGGCGGCGGCCAGATGCGCGTCCAGCAACGTTTCAAAATCATGCGCCGCCGGATCGGTCATCAGGCGCGTGAAACCGCCCGTCCGGCGTTCCAGATCGTCAATGAAATTCGCGGCGTCCGCGTCGCCGGCGTTCGCAGCGGCCGCTTTCAGTCCCGCGAATCCGTCCCCCGGCCGCTTGCCGCGCAGGAACTTCAGCTCGAACCGGCGGACGGCCGGACGGAATGCGGCGAAATCCCTGCCGCACAACGCCATCGGATGCTTCAGGCACGCCAGAAAATCGAACGGCGCCTGATTGTTCAAAGCGGCCTGTCCCGCCAACATCAAAAACGTTCCGACCCCCGTCAGGTACAGGTTCGTTCCGGCGGAATCGTCCATGACGATCCCCCACCGGTTCATTTCGGCGACGACGCGGCGCGCCAACGCCCGATCCGGCGTAATCAGGGCGGCCGTTTTTTCGGGCGTTTCCAAAACTTCGCGCAGCGTCAGGGCGATGACGGCGGCTTCCTCCTGCACGTTGGCGCAATCGATCATTTTAACGCCGTCAACGGCCGCGGCGGTGAATTTTTCCGCCGTCCGCCATTTGTCCGTTGTCGCGGCGGGGCGCATCGCTTCGCTGATCAGGCGCAGGCGTTCCGACCGTTCGCCGTCGTCCGGACGAAAAGGCCGCACGTCGGCGCGCTTGATTCCCATTTTATCCAACAAACGTTTCAGGTTGTATTGCGGATGCGACGGTTCGCAGGCTTGGAAACTTTCCTCGTCCAACAGCATATCCACCCCCGGCAGGACGACCGTTCCGTTTTCCATGGACGCGATCGTGTCCAGCAATTCGGCCGTCGCGGGTTGCGAACCGGTCGAACCGGCCGCGACGACGGGAAAATCGGGCGGCGTTTCGCGCCACAGGGCGGATTGGGCGGCAAACAGGCGAACCTGGCGGTCGGCGGCGTCGATGACGCCTTCTTCCTTTAAAATTTCCGGCCACGCCGCGGTGACGATTTCCAAAAAGCTCAACGTTTCCTGCCAATGTCCGGCGAATTCGTCGGGGACAAGGTTTTTCAGCCGGTCGAACGGCACGTTTTCGATATAGCTTTCATCCAGAAATTCCGCCAAAGCGTCGGCCAGCTTCAACGCTTTTTCGGCGTTGACGGGATCGGCCGCGCGTTTGCGGATCAGTTTTCCCAGCAACAGCCGGCGACGCAAAGGGGAAATCGCGTCGGGCAGATCAACGGCGTTCAACAGGCACAGCCGTCCTTGCGTTTCGTCGTTTTCAACGGCGGAAAAGGGGATCAGTCGCGGCAACATCAACGGTTTCCCGCCGCTTTGACGCAAAAAAGCCTCGTGCACCGTGCGGCATGCGCGCCGCGTGGGCAAAAACAGAACCGTTTTCGCCAATCGGGCGGGATCGAATCCGTTTTGTTCCAGCAATCCGGCTGCCAACGTGTCGGCAAACGGCAGGACGGGCGCGATCGAAAAAACGTTTTTCATGCGGGCTGTCCCGCGACCGCTTTCCGCGCCAGTTCCAACGCTTCGGGCGTTCCGACGTGATACCAGTCGCCGTCGCCGATGACCGCTTTCAACCGGCCGGATCTTTGCGCGGCGTCATACAGGATGTTCAGCGAAAACTTGCTGTCGGGCGCGTTTTCAAATATCCGCGGGTGCAGAATCTGCGCCCCCGCATAGACATAGGGCGCGGCGGGTTCGTCGGGGCGTTTGCGCCGCGGCGCGCCGTTTTCAAGGAAATAATCGCCTTTGCCGTCGTGGCCGAACACGCGTTCCATCGGCCACAGCAGCAGCAGGATGTCCGTCGTTTCGGGATCGAACGCCCGCGCCATACGGTTCAGGGCGGGCGATTTTTCCGTCCACAGCGGATCGGCGTTGATCACGAAAAACGGATCGTTCCCCAGCAGCGGCAGGGCTTTTTTCACGCCGCCGCCCGTTTCCAGCGCGGTTACCTCGACCGAATAGGCGAAGCGCAGATCCGTGCGCGCGGACAGATCCGACCGGATCAAATCCCCCAGATAGCACAGGTTGACGACGCAATCCTTGATTCCGAACGCCGCGATTTTGTCCGCAATCCGGTCGATCAGCGTCTTTCCGCCGACCGTGATCAGCGGTTTGGGCAGCTCGTCGGTCAGCGACCGCATCCGCGTTCCGCGTCCGGCGGCCAAAATCATCGCTTTGGTTATTTCAACAGGCATGGCGGGATGTTCCGGTATTCGGCGGGGACGTTTTTATCGAACCAGACTTTCAGCTTGCCTAGCGCGGGGTGTTCCAGCGCGCGTTCCAGCAAACGCCACAGCCGCGGCACATGCTGCAGATAGCGGGGTTTGCCGTCGCGTACGCACAGGCGCACGAAAATGCCCAGCACTTTGACATGACGCTGTGCCGCCCAAACGGCCCAGGACGCCAGAAAATCGTCCCTGTCCGGCAACGCGCCGCCCATGCCGGCGATATAGCGGTCGCGCATGGCGTTCAGCAAACCGACGTCGATATCGCGGCGCGCGTCTTCCATCAACGACATGATGTCATAGGTTGCCGCGCCGTGCAGGGCGTCTTGGAAATCCAGCAAGCCGCCCGCTTTGACGCCCGCCCTGTTTTTCAACAGCAGCAGGTTGTCAACGTGGTAATCGCGCAGAACCAGCGTTTGCGGCACGTTGTTCGCGACCGGAAACACTTCCTCCCACAGCAAAACGAAATCGTCAACGGCCGCTTTGTCCGTTTCCCGACCGAACGCGGCCGGCATGAACCAATCGGGGAACAGCATGACCTCTTTTTTCACCGCTTCGATGTCATAGCGCGCCAATCCCGCCGGAACCGCCGCCGTTTCGCCGCGGCGGTGCAGGTCGATCAGCAGATCGGCGGCCAATTCGTACAACGCGCGTTCGTCCGCGCCGTTTTTCAACAGGCGGGTGTAGGTGGAATCGCCGAAATCCTCCAGCAAAACGAAACCGTTTTCAACGTCCTGCGCATAGACGTGCGGCGCGCTGAACCCCAGCTCTTCCAACTTCCGGTCGATTTGCAAAAACGGGCGCACGTCTTCCATCGGCGGGGGGGCGTCCATCAAAACGCGCGATTCGCCGCCGCGCGTCAAACGGTCGTAATGGCGAAACGACGCGTCCGCGGCCAACAGCTTTCTGTCGGCGTCGCCCCAGCCGCAGCGGTTTAAAAATTCGGTCAAGCGTTCTGTGCGTTCCGACATCTGTTCAGTTTCTCCGTTCTGTTTTGCCAATCCCCGCCCCGCGCCGTCAACGTCACCGTCCGGACATCCGGATCGTCTGGCGGGATTTGAATGTCGATTTCCAACCGGTTGCGCGGCAGCAACCGTTCGGCGCGTTGCGGCCATTCGATCAGGGAAACGCCGTCCTCCAACGCTTCCTCGAAACCGATTTCATAGATTTCCTGCGCCGATTTCAACCGGTAAAGATCGAAATGCCAGATTGTCACCCCCGTCGGCGCGTCGTATGTTTGAACCAATGTGAACGTCGGGCTGGGAACGTCCTCGTCCCCGTTTGTCAACGCGCGGATGAACGCGCGCGCGAACACGGTCTTTCCCGCCCCCAAATCGCCGTAAAGGGCGATCACGTCGCAGGGTTTCGCCAACCGCGCCAAACCGGCGGCGACGTTTTCCAATTCCGCCCGCGGCAGCTTTTCCAACACAACGGGTTCAGAAGAAGTCAAAGACGCTTTTCCTTTTCTTTTTGGAAACGGGCGCGGGCAGTTTCGGTATGGTGACTTTCGCCTTTTCGGCCTGAATCTGACGCTGTTCCGCTTTCCATTCCCACGGCATCTGGAAACGTCCCGCCCACAGGCCGCTGTGGTTTTGCTGCGCCTTTGTCTGATAGGGCAGGTAGATCGTCGTCACCGCGGGCAGGGCGACCGCCCACCCCGCTTCGACCATCGCGGCGCCGATGTCGAATGTCGCGACCGTGCACGCCGCCATCAGCTCGTTTTGGGCGTTGATGCTCATCACGCGGCACGTTACTTCGTCCCCGCTGACGAAATCTTTCAATTTGCGGGCGGCGACGTATCCGCATTCATAGGAATGTCCGCCTGCGTCCAGACATTGCTGGTCGATCGTCGGCGAAGCGATGCCGAACAGGCGAATGGTGTGCGGCGCGATGCGGAAAACGTCAGCCGCGACAATCGACGCGATGTGACCCTTGACCACTTGCGGAATCTGCATGGACTGCGGCGCGTTTTTCATGTCGGGCGGCAATCCGACCATGGCTTCGGCGGGCAGGGGCTGCGCCGGGTCGGGTACGGGAACGGCGACGGCGACCGTGTCGGGATCAACCGCCGGAACGGTTTCCTCGACGGCGGCGGGCTGGTCGGATTTGTTCAAAAATCCGCCGATCGCGCCTTTGATCATATCGGATCCCGACACCAAAAAGAAAATGACGGCGACGATGACGGCCATTAAAATGAACGTGGACATACATCCCAAAAAACGCCACAACCCTTTGCCTAAAAAGAAAAAGCACAGCATGGCAATCAGCAGGGCTACACCGCCGGTCGCTATGTCGGGAGCGGAACCCGTTTGAAAACACAAACTGCCGGCGTAAGAGGATACCAGGCCGATCAGCAAAAGGGTCAATCGCAAAAACACGTCAAATTCCTTTTCGGATGAAAAAAGCGTTACACCATTAAAAATAAAGCAGCGGACAAAGTCAAGAATCCGCTGCCGTATTTTTTGATTTCAAGCGCAATCAGCGCGTGTATTCGTCGCGTTTGCGAATGCGTAACGCCGTGCGTCCCGATTCCTGTTCGCGGCGTTTGGACATCTGGTATTTTTTAGCGAAATCCGTGTCGCGTTTGGTAATGGCCTGATCCTTCTGCAATCCGCGCAGTTTACGCAATCTGGAAACGCTGATCTTCTGCCCCTTGGCGTCGGTGATGTACAGTTCCTTTTTGGCTGTCTTTTCCAACACTTTTTTACGGTTGCGCTCGATTCTGGCGCGGGACAGACGGCGGCGGCGTTCGGACGGCAACAGACGGCCGGCCGAATGGCGTTTGCGTTTGGTTTTGCCGCCCAATCCGCGCACGTCGCGTTTTTTCAATTCCATCGGTTTGCTGCGCCCGACGTACAATCCGGATTCTTGCGCGCGGGAAATGTCGTCGAACGACAGCGCGCCTTCGATTCCCAAACGGCGTTCCTGACGCAACAGATTGTTGCGCACGTCGATTTTTTCGGCTTCGCGGCGGACGACTTCGCGGCGTTCCTTTTCGGCGTCGGAAACACGCGGCTGGCGGTTCTGTTCGGCTTTTTCGGCATAGCTGCGATCCTCGGCCTCTTTGGCCGCGCGCGCCGTGCGGTACAAGACGCTGTCGTCGCGCACCGTGTTGGAATGGACGCTTTTATCGCCGTGCCGCTGTTGCCAGACCAAAGCGCTGTTGTCTGTCAGGCGGATGCGTTTTTTCTTGTTTTCTTCCATTTTCATGACCCCGATTCTGAAAAACAGAAACCTTTGTTATCACTTTTTTCATTATACAGCAAAGAAAACAAAAGGAAAGGGGTTTTGAAGAAAAAATCGACAAAAAAGCGCGCGGGCGATGTGTCCGGAAAACGGCGAAATTCAATGGACGGGCAGGGTGATTTGCGTTTTCTTCGTCCCGTTTTTGTCCGAAACGCTTAAGGCTCCGCCGTGCATTTCGATGAACCCGCGGATCAGGGACGCGGCGAATCCGTTTCGGGCGGCGAAATTCACCGTGTCGGATTCGTTTTTCACGTCCAGCGACGTTTCTTCGATCGTGACGATCAATTTTTTATCGCCTGCCTGAACGGACAGGGACACGCCGCCGTCTTTGAACGTTGCCGCGACGGCGTTGTTGACAAGGTAGAACAGAACCTGTTTCAACCTTTTTTTATCCGCGACCAAAGTAGGCAGCTTGTCCGGACACGACAGGTTCAGCGCGACGTTTTTCAGACGCGCCTGTTCCTTGACCGCGTTCAAAACGCCGTTCAGCAACGCGCCAATGTCGATGCATTCCAATTCCAAAACGGCCGATCCCGTTTCGATCAACGCCAGATCGACCATGTCGCCGAACAGGTTTTTCAATTCGGCCGACGCGTCGAAAATCGTTTGCAGGCACGCTTTCTGCCGCCGGTTGAACCGCAGGTTTCCGCCGTCCGACAGTTTTTTGACGGTGTCGGTCAACGCGGATAGCTGCGGATTGATTTCGCGCCCCAGCTGTTCCAAAAACACGGCGCGCAGTTTTTCGGCCTGCACGGTCGTTTGTTTGAAACGGCTCAGCAACATTTCCTTTTCTTGCGCTAAAGACGTGTTCCGTTCCTCTTCCGTCACGTCCAAAAACGAAACGAACACGCCGCCGTCGGGCAATCCGGCCGCGGAAAATTCCAACACTTTGCCGTCGGGGCGCAGAATCTGGAAAATTTCGCCCGTGTGCGCCGTCGCGACGCCCAGCAGCTGTTCTTTCAGCGTTTCCCAGTTGTCCTCGTTTTCAAAGAAAGGCTTTTGCTTTTCAATGACCTCAATGATGCTCAAAGGCGGATCGTTGAAATTTTGATCGCCGATCTGCCATAAATTCAGGTACGCCGCGTTCGCCAGACGCAGCCGCCCGTCGGAACCGAACAGCAAAACGGCTTCGCGCAGGTTGTTCAAAACGGTGTATTGCGTTTCGTTCAATATGGTCATCGACCGTTCCATGGTCAAATGCCCCGTCACGTCTTCGTAAGTGATCAGCAGGCCGCCTTGGGGGTGCGGGGTCAGCATACGGCGCAAAGTCACGCCGGACGGCAGGTGCAGGATGTCTTCGGTCGTGGACACCAGCGACGTGAAAAACTTTATTTCGCGGGTTTTATAGGCGTTGAAATCTCTGTTTTCCGGCAGCCGCCGTTTTTCGCGCAGCATATCCAGAATATGGGAATACGTCGGCGATTTGTCCAGCCATTCGGCCTCCAAATCCCACAGGTTCATGAACGACGTGTTGTAGAATTGCAGCCGCATATCCGCGTCGAACGTGGCAATGGCCGTTTTCAGGTGTTCCAAAACGCCGTTGTGCGACGCGATGTGGTTTTTCAGGCTGTTTTCCAACTCCTCTTCCCGCGTGACATCGCGCACGAACCCGATCGTGCCGCGTTTTCCCGACGCGCGGGCGGGCAGGGGGATTTCGGACGCCTCGACCCGCCGGCGTTTGCCGTCGATGACGACGAATTCGCTTGTTTTCTTTTCCTTGCCGGACGCGCGGGCGGCGGCGGCCAGCACTTTGGCTTCGCGCGGGGATTTTTCATACACCAACTCGCCGCCCAGCAAAACGGCCTGTTCGGGCGAACCGGCGCGCACCGCTTTGGCGTAGGCGGGATTGCACGCCGCGATCTGCAGGTCTTCGCCGCGTAGCCATACGGGAAAGGGCAGGGCGTCAAACGCCTGTTTCAACGTGGCGTTTTTGCGTTCCGCCTCTTCCGCCCGACCGGTCAAAGCGGCCAGCCGCGCGTTGCCGTCCGTCGTTTCATGCACCCACAGCGTATCTACCGCGCCTTTGTTTTCGTCCGTGCGGGTTCTGAATCCGGAAACCAGAAAGCTGCGCGCCCCCGCCGCGTCGCCCAGTTCCAGCGTGAACGGCCGGTCGTCGGCGCGCATGGCATTGATCGCGCCGCTTAACGCATCGGCGCCGGCGGCGGAAAAATGTTCCAGCAAAGCGTCAAAGGACGAATTGACGCCTTGAGACAAATCCATCATGACGGCCAGACGGCGCGAACAATGCGTTTCGCGCAAAAAACCGATCGAATCGAACACCCACGAATACCACCCGTCGGGAAAGCTTTCCAACGTTTCGCGCGCCGTGTCGCGCTTTTCGGCGTTCAAAACGGCCTGCCGCCGCCATTTCAAGGCGCACCGGACGCCCGCGGCCGACAGCAGGGCGAGCGCGATGAAAACGGCGCACAGCGCTTTCGGGTGGAAAAACGCCGATATCATCAGTTTGGTTAAAAGCGAATCGAATGCCGTTGTCATTTCTTTAAAATAGCGCGGGCGCGGGAAAAGGCAAAATAAAAAACGCCGGAGTTTTCTCCGGCGTTTTGAAAGTGTCGCGCGGGCTTAACGCTGCGCCTGTTTCGCCATGGCGGCGACCAGAATCGGTTTTTTCGCGCCGTTCTGGGGCGGGGCGAATTTTTCCAGTTCGCTTTTGCGCTGGGCGGCGTCGGCAACCTGTTTCGCCGTGTAAATCTTGGGATAATGGGACGCGTTGACGCGCGAAGCGTAATTCGGGTGCACCGGCTGGTTTTCCTTGGTGATGCCGAATTTTTTCGGGTCGTAGATCATTTCGTCCGTCCACGGCAGCATGACTTCTTTTTTCTGCCCCGATCCCATGCAGTCCGCGATCTGCGGATCCAGCACGTCGTGATGCCACTGGTCGTGCGGGTACAGCGGGGTCATGATGAAGTTGGAAAATTCGTTTTTGCCGCCGCCGTGCAAAGGCAGTTTGTGATGCACGTTGTACCCCGGAACGGAACGGCCTTTTTTCATCATCGCGATTTCGGAATCGGTCAGGCCGAGTTTGGCGCGCAATTCCGGTTCGTGTTCGTTGGCCAGCATTTTCAGGAATTTGGAACGCACGCCCTCTTTACCGCCGGAACCGTTGAATTCGGCGCGTTTGGCTTCGCGTTCCGATTTGGACGGAACTTCGTAGGTGACCTTTTTCAGGCTCATCCCGTGGATGTTGTCAAAATTGAACTTTCCGGCGCGCTGTTCGGCGGTGTAGCCCTGTTTCTGGCCTTTGTCCCTGCCGCCTTTGCCGTGGCTGCGTTTTTCGTGAACGTATTTGTAATCGATATCCAGCATGAATTCCCCCGTATGCTTTAAAGGACTCTGTTAAAATCAACATAGGAAAAATGGACAAAAAAATCAACAAAAATCTTGCCGCTTTTTCATATTTGTTTGCTTCGCGCATAAAAAAGGCGGAAAGCCGCGCCGGTTCCCGCCTTTTGTTTTTTTTTGCGCCGGAAAGTTATCCGCGCTGTCTGTCGCGCACGATCTGACGCAGAGCCGTTTTAACCGGCGTCTGTTTCTGCGCCTGCTTTTTCTGTTCGGCGTTTTTCGCGTCGATGGCCGCGTAAAATTCCTTCATATCCTTCTGCCGTTTGGCCACGCTGATGTGTTCGGGCTTGTACAGCTTCGGATAGTTCGCCGGATCGACGTTGGACACATAGTTCGGCTTGACGGGCTGGTTTTCCTTGGTGAATCCGAACTGTTTCGGATCATAGATCATTTCGTCCGTCCAAGGGATTTTGATTTTGCGCGTTTCGCCTTCGCGGATGCCCAGCAGCTGCGCGTCCATCACGTCCTTGTGGAACTGGTCGTGCGGATACAGCGGGGTCAGGATGAAGTTTTTGAATTCGTTTTTGCCGCCGCCGTGCAAAGCCAGTTTGTGGTGGACGTTGAACCCGTTCGGCGTGTAGCCTTCGCGCATTCCCTGAATGTCGCGGTCGGTCAGCCCCAAACGGTCAACCAGTTCCTTTTCGTGGTCTTTGGCCAGCATTTTCAGGAATTTGGAACGCACGCCTTCGACCAGAACGTTTCCGTCTTCGTCGCGCACGCCGTTGAATTCCTCGCGTTTCGCGACGCGTTCGGCCTTTGACGGGACGGTGTATTCAACCTCTTTCAATTTCAACCCGTGGATCGTGTCGAAAGAGAAATTGCCCTCGCGCTGGTCGCGGTTGTGATGCCCTTCGGAATAAAAACCGCCGTTTCCGGGGCGGCCTTTGCCGTTGTTGTTGGAACGGCCTTTGCCGCTTTGGCGTTTGGCGTGAACGTACTTGTCATCAATCATCGCAAAATACTCCCGATAGAAAAAGCCGGAACGGCGTCAGGCCGTTTGTTGACAAAAATATACAAAAAAACGGAAAAGCTGTCCAGCGTTATTTGCGCCCGTCCGCCGTTTCGCCGTCGTTTTCCGGTTCGACCGGCGCGGGTTGGCAGCGGAAGTAAACCCTGTGGGGCAGGAACACGCGGCACGACCAGTATTTGTGGCCGTCATAGGCGGCTTCGCGGCCGGTGCGGGCGCATTCCTCCTGCGCCATTTTGAAAATTTCGGCCGCGTTGGTGGAATAGGTATTGTAGCAAATCGCTACGCGGTCGGGCGTCGATTCGCCCACTGTTTTTGAAAATCCGGCTTCGCGTCTGGAATCGACAAAAGGCTGCTGGACACATCCGGCCAGCGTCAGCGCAAACAGCAGCAACGATTTTTTCATGACGGTCATATCCGCCCCGCACAGTTATGTAAAGACGGTTCATCATCCACGAAACGCGGCGGATATTCAACACCGAAAACGTTTTTTTTTCATTTGTCAAAGCGACGGTTGATTTTAACGCCGGATTTCGCTTATCCTGATTGCGGCGAATAATGACGAGGGAGCGGTTTTCATGCTGGCAAAAAAACGGTTGCTGACGCGCAGCGATTTCGACGGACTGGTCTGCGCGGCTTTGCTCAAAGAGCTGGACATTATCGACGAGATACGCTTTGTCCATCCGAAAGATATGCAGGACGGGCGGATTTCCATCACCGACATGGACATCACCGCGAACCTGCCGTATGTGGACGGGGTGTATATCGCGTTCGACCACCACATCAGCGAACTGTCCCGCATCATCAGCCCCCCGAACCACGTCGTTTATCCGAACGCCCCTTCCGCCGCCCGCGTCGTTTACGAATATTACGGTGCCGAGGAACGGTTCAAAAACATTCCGCCCGCTTTGATGCAAGCCGTTGACATCGCCGATTCGGCCAAATACACGATTGACCAGATCATGAACCCGACGGGGTGGATTTTGCTGGCGTTCATCATGGACGCGCGCACGGGGCTGGGGCGGTTCAAGAATTTCCGCATCACGAACTACCAGCTGATGATGAAGCTGGTTGACCTGTGCCGCACGAAAAGCGTCGATGAGATTTTGCAGGACGAGGATGTCAAGGAACGCGTCGATCTGTATTTCGCGCACAAGGATAAATTCGTCGAACAACTGAAACGTTGCACGCGCATTCACAAAACGGCGGCGCACATCTATTTGCGCGACGAGGAAACAATCTACGCCGGCAATCGGTTCATGGTATATGCCCTGTTCCCGCAGGTGAACATTTCCGTACACGAAATTTGGGGCAAGAACAAGCGCAACGTCGTTTTCGCCGCCGGCAAGTCGATTTTCAACCGGACATCGAAAATGAACATCGGCGAATTCATGCTGCAATACGGCGGCGGCGGCCACATCGCCGCGGGGACGTGCCAAGTTCCCGTCGATCAGGCGGACAGAATCCGCGAAGAGATCATCACCGCCATGGTTCAGGACGTGTAAAGGCCATGGTTGACGACAGATTCCGGTTGGTGACCCGCAGCGATTTCGACGGGCTGGTCAGCGCGATCCTGCTCAAAGAGCTGGATCTGATCGACGACATCAAATTCGTCCACCCCAAGGACGTGCAGGACGGTTTGGTCGATATCCGCGCGGGCGACATCCTGACGAACCTGCCGTATTCCAAATCGGCGTCCTATGTGTTTGACCACCATATCAGCGAACTGGCGCGCGTCGGGAAAAAAAGCAACAACTTCATCAATCCGGACGCGCCGTCAGCCGCGCGCGTCGTGTGGGACACGTTCGGCGGAAAGGAACGGTTTCGCAACATATCCGAAGAAATGATGGCCGCCGTCGATAAAGCCGACAGCGCCGATTACACGATTGACGACATCCTGCATCCGACGGGGTGGACGTTGCTGAGTTTCATCATGGATGCGCGCACGGGGTTGGGGCGGTTCCACAATTTCCGGATATCGAACTATCAGCTGATGATGAACCTGATTGATTTCTGCCGGTCGCACGACCCGTCCGAGGTTTTGGAAATGCCCGACGTTCAGGAACGCGTCGATCTGTATTTCGCCCAGCAGGATAAATTTGTCGAACAGCTGAAACGCATTACGACCGTTCATAAAAATCTGGCTTATGTCGATATGCTGAACGAAGATGTCATTTACGCGGGCAACCGGTTTATGATTTATGCGATTCATCCGGAAATCAACGTTTCGATGCACGCAATGTGGCGCGTCAACGGCCAGCGCGTCGTTTACGCGGTCGGCAAGTCTATTTTGAAACGCACGAACATCATCAACATCGGCAAACTGATGTTGCAATACGGCGGTGGCGGCCACGCGAACGTTGGAACGTGCCAGATTGATTTGGATCAAGCGGCGCGCGTCAAGGACGAGCTGATCGCCGTATTGACCGATCCGCAATACACGGAAAAGAATCCTTAAGGTTTTTTATTTTTTGACCGAAACGTCCACTTCGATCACGGCGGGCAACTGATCCAGCGCGTCATGGGATTCCAGCCGTCCGACGGGAACGCCGGCCGCGGGCAGCATCGGCGCGTCCGTCGTCACGCCCGCGGGGGTTGGCCCGAACATCAGGCACAGCGCGTTGTTGCGCAACATCAAAGCGGCTTCGCCCGCGCGATAAGCGCGCCTTTCGGGAACGCCCTGAACCTTTGATGCCGCTTTTTCGGGCAGGGGCGCGAAATACATTCCGTCGCCGCGCCGGCTCATCACCAGTTTTTTGGGCAGGGTTTTCGCCAAAGCGCGCGCCGCTTTGTTGTCGTACAGACGCAGGGTGAATACGGTGCTTTCCACCGTCAAAACGACGGGCGGCAAATCGGCGGCGACAACATCGCCGGCGCGTTCCATACGGGAAACTTCGATATGTTCGTCAACGGCGATCGCAACGATTCCGATCGCAAACACCAGCAGAATGATCAGAAAGATTTTTTTCATCGGCCGCGTTCCTCCGACAAAGCGAAAAACTGTTCGGGATTTTCCATAAAAGAGGGGGCGCGTCAATAAAAAAAAGCCCCCTTTCGCGTGAAAGAAGGCTTTTTTTATCAAAACGTCTTATTCGATGCAGCAATCGACCGCTTTGCGTACAAACGCTTTCATTTTCGACAGCGCGGAGGCGGGCTTTTCGCCGTCGGCCGGTTCGGCGACCGTTTCCGCGGGTTCGGCGTCGGATTTTTCCGCCGCGGGCGTGATGTCCGTCTGTTCCAGCTTTTCGGAAATCTTCGCCATATCCTCGCGTTTGTCCTCGATCCATTTGACATCCGCCGTGTCCAGCATATTCATGTTCAGCCCCCAGAACAGGCAGTAGAGTTCATAGGCGTGGTTGAACAGTTTGTACGCGTCTTCGCGGTGGCCGAGGCTTTGCTGCTTTGTGCCGACCTCCATCAGCCGCATCGCCGACGCCAACAGGTGTTTGGAAATGCACCAAACTTCGCCTTCATATTGCGGAATGACCTTTTGCATCAGGGTCTTGCGCAGTTCGCGGACTTCCTCGATCAGGTCGTAGAACGAGTTTTTACCCGTTTTCGCGCCGCTGAACACCAGATGCTCCTCGATCGAAATCAGGTTCATGATCGCGATCGTCAGATCCTGATCCGACGACAGGTCTTTGGGGTTGACTTTTTTCGTCGCGTCGATTCGCTCGACGAATTCCTGAACGTCTTTCGCTTTTTTCATTGTGAACACTCCTTAGAACATCAACAGATCGGGGTAATAGTTCAGCGCGACGCTGACCAAAACCAGAACAACGACGGGCAGAACAACCTTTTCAAACGGGAAATGCGCGTGGCCGCCGTTGCGCGCTTTCATCCAAAAATACAGCTTTTCCGTATAGATGAACAGCAACGCGCCCGCCAGCGTCCAGAACAGGAACGGATCCAGATACAGCACGAACAAAACCGGTTGCGGCACATACATCAAATCGCGCATATATATGAAGCCGATGGATGACAGGGAAACAAGCATCAACAGAACGTCGCGCCCGTAAAAATGCCATTTCCTTTTATCAAACCACAAAATCAGCCAGTATCCCAGCAACGCCAGCAGCGCGCCCGCCCACAACCCGACAATGTTGTCGGCGACGCCGATCGCCCGCGCGATTTCCAACGACGCGCCGATCGCCACCGTGCAGACCGCGCACGCGGGATTCGCCAACGCCGGTTTCGCGGCGACGCCCAAAACGGCCAAGATCATTAAAAACAGTTTTTTCATTCCGATACCTCCGACGTACATATCAAAAACAATATGTATCATAATCACTATATATCAAACTTGTCAACAATTATGTTGGCAAGTTTTCCCTTTTTTGCTAGGTTAGAAAAAAAACGGGGGTTTGACAATGCAAAAACAGTTGGATATCGCAACGATGGAAAAAGCGGTGCAAGGCGTGTACGACATCGCCCACCCCGTCCGGCTGCGCATTTTGGAATTTCTGGATGTCAACGGCGCGTCGTCGGTGTCGGCGATCGCGGACGGCGTCGGCGAAGACCGGCTGATCGTGTCGCAAAGTCTGAAAAAAATGCGCGACGCGGATTTGGTGAAAACGCGGCGCAAGGGCGTATTCATCTATTATGAATTGAACGGCGATTATCCCGCCGGTCTGTTCGTGTGCGCGCGCAAGATGTACGGGTATATGACGGACGATTTTTCGTATTTGATCGACGGATGCAAAAAAATTCTGCCGCGTGATTTTACGACGATGACCGCCAACCACATCAAACTGTTCGCCCACATTGACAAAATGCGGATTTTGGAATGCCTGACGCTGTTCGGGGAATGTTGCGTTTCCGACATTGTCGAAAAGACGGGCATTGATCAAATCAAAGTGTCGCAGTATTTGAAACGGATGCGCGACAACGGATTCGTCACGGCGCGCAGGGACGGACGGTTTGTTTTTTACAATATCACGGACGGCATTCACAAAACGGTCGTCAAGTGTCTGCACCGTCATTTCAGCTAACCTTTTTCCGGCTTGTTTCGCGGCGGTTTCGGGCTATAATGCGGCTGTCTTTTGATTTTTTTATGAAAGGATTTGCAATATGGCCACGACAACGACGGGCGAGGAATACAAGCTGCTGCATTCCACGCCGAAACTGGTGAAAATGGCGAAGCTGTTTTCCCTGATCTGGATTCTGGCGGTGACGGTTCCCGCGCTTTATTTCGTTTCTAAAAACGCGCAAAGCTTGAAAGAATACGCGGTCGTTCGGGCGGTCGGCGAAGCGAACGGCGTTCTGAGCGAGCAGTACGACGCTTTTTCCGGCAAAGTGCTGAAAAGCGTTGATGTAAGCAAGTACACCGCGAAAATCAAAGTGCCGGAGGTCAAGCTGGACAAGCAGGCGGCGCAGATTGAAAAAACAACCAAAAAGACAAAGGACATCGCGTCCAAACTGGCGAAATTGGGCGTCAAAGAGGCCGCCAAAGTTGAAAATTCGGCCGATGTGCTGCAAAAACAGGTGGACAAGGTCAACAAACAGCTGAAAACGGCGACGGACGATTTGAAAACCGCTTTGAACAAAAGCGTGCAGGACGGATTGAAAAAGGAAATCGCGTCGCTGGCGGAAACGCAAATTCAAAAACAGCTGGCGTTGAGCGATTCGGCGTATAAAAAGCTGTCGGCCGGCAAATACGGTTTGATATCCGAATCCGGCCGCGCCGCGACCGCGACGATTTACAGGGAATTGGCGAAAAACAAAAAAGGCGTGTTTGCCGATGTCGTCAAAACCGTCGATAAAAACTTCCGCTACGGATACTGGACGGTTTTGGCGCTGGTGCTGATCGTTTCCCTGATCCCGCCGTTCATCGTGACGAAGCTGGCAAAGAAATTTTCGGCGTTCTACACCCAATGCCCGTATTGCCAGAAGGTCTTCGTTTCCAAGAAAAACGCCTTTAATATTTTGAAAGTGTTGAAATTCTGGTAATGACAAAGCATTGGTCGAACGTCGAATACCTGCACCAAAGCGTCAAAAACCCGAACATCGTCGTCAAAGGCACGAAAAGCTATTACAGCGACGCGTGGACGGGCGGGTTTGAAGACAGCGTCGTGCGCTATTTGTACGGCGATGCGTACAGCTTGGCGCATTGGGAACCGCAATGGGATTTGGACAAGCTGTATATCGGCGATTACGTCTGCATCGGCGCGGAAACGGTCATCGTCATGGGCGGCAACAACACCCACCGCATGGACTGGTTTTCGGACTATCCCTTTATGGACAAGATCGTCGAAAGCTACGCCCGCAAAGGCGACACCGTGATCGAAGACGGCGTTTGGATCGGGATGCGCGCGATCATCGGCGCGGGCGTCCATTTGGGCGAAGGGTGCGTCGTCGCGATGGGCGCGGTCGTGACAAAGGATGTCGAACCTTACACGATCGTCGGCGGCAATCCGGCCAAGGTCATCAAAAAACGGTTTGACGACGACACGATTCGCGAATTGCTGGCGTTGAAAATTTACGACCGCCCCGAATCGGAATTGGACGCGCTGCACGGCGCGTTGTGTTCAAACGATTTGGACGCGTTGAAACGGGCGTTGAACAAAGCGTGACCCGAATCGGGCAAAAAGCGAATCGGAATCGAATCGGTAAAAATGAATCCGGAAAAGAAAAACGGGACTGTTTCCAGTCCCGTTTTTCCGTTTCCGATGAATTAAAAATTACTTGTTGAGGACGGAGTTGATCGTCTTTCCGTTCAGGAACGAAACAATGCTGTCGTCCGCCGTTTTCAAAATACGGTGCACGGCGTCAATCGAATTGAATGCGACGTGCGGCGTAATGATCACGTTCTTTAATTGAAGCATACGCAAATTTATCAAAGAACGCAACAGTGTATCTGATTCATGACGTTCGATTGCGGATAAATACAGGTCGTCGTGGATCAACGGCGATTCGTATTCCAGCACATCCAGCCCCGCGCCGTACACTTTTCCGCTCGACAACGCTTTGTACAACGCTTCGGTGTCGATCAATTCGCCGCGGGCGGTGTTGATGACGACGACGCCTTGTTTCATTTTCGCAAATGCCGAATCGTCCAACAGGTGGTAGTTTTCCTTGGTCAGCGGGCAATGCAGGGTGATGATGTCCGATTGCGTCAGCAATTCGTCCAGCGAAACGTATTTGAAACCGTATTCGGCGGCGAATTTTTCGTTGGGATACGGGTCAAACGCCAACAGGGTCATGTCAAAGCTTTTGGCGATTTTGGCGACATAGCGGCCGATCGCGCCCGTGCCGATGATGCCGATCGTGCGGCCGCGCAGATCGAATCCCAGATAACGATCGGTGCTGACATGGCTTTCCTGAACGGCGCGGAAAGAACGGCTGATTTTGCGGGTCACGTCAATCAACAGGCCGAACGTGTATTCCGCAACCGTCGAATCGCCGTAGCCGGGGACGTTCGTGACTTCGATGCCGTGTTCGCGGCAATAGGCCAGATCGACGTTGTTGTAACCCGTCGAACGCAAAGCGACCAGCTTCAGGTTCGGGAATTGGGACAAAACGCGCGCGCCGACATCAACGGCGTGGACGAACACGGAAATAACGTCCGCGTCGGCGACGGTTTTCAATTCGTCCTCGGTCAGGTCAGACGGGCTTTTTTCCATGAAAACGATTTGCGCGTCAACCGGCAGGGGATTCTTTTTATAATAATCGCGGGCGATTTCCGAAACATTGAAGTAAACGATTTTTGTCATTGAAGCACTCCTTTGAATGTACGCGAATGATATAGTGTGTTCGGCGGAAAAATCAATAGTCCGTTCGGCGATGAACGGTCATTCCTGCCGGTATCCCGCCAAAAATTCCTTCAACCGGAGCAGCGCTTTTTCCAAATCGTCCGTGCGCGGCAGGAAAACGACGCGGAAATGATCCGGTTTGTCCCAGTTGAAACCCGTTCCGTTGACCAGCAGAATCCGTTTTTCCATCAACAGATCCAAAACGAATTTCTGGTCGTCGTAAATGTTGAACTTTTCCGTGTCGATTTTAGGGAACATATACAGCGATCCCTTGGCTTTGACGCACGAAATCCCCGGAATGTCGTTCAGTAGCTTGTGGCACAGGGTGCGCTGTTCGTACAGCCTCCCCCCCGGTTTGACCAGATCGTTGATGCTCTGGTATCCGCCCAGCGCCGTTTGAATCGCGTATTGCCCCGGAACGTTGGAACACAGCCGCATATTGGCCAGCAGATCCAACCCGTCGATATAGTCTTCGGCCATTTTCTTGTTGCCGCTCAACACCATCCACGCGGCGCGGAACCCGCAGGCGCGGTAGTTTTTGGACAATCCGTTGTAGGTGATGCAAAACGTGTCGTGAATCAACGACGCCAGCGACGTGTGCGTTGCGCCGTCGTACAAAATCTTGTCGTAGATTTCGTCGCAGAAAACGGCCAGCTTGTGCTTTTCGGCGATGGCGGCGATTTTTTCCAGCACTTCCTTAGGGTAAACGGCGCCTGTGGGGTTGTTCGGGTTGATGACGACGATGCCCTTTGTCTTGGGCGTGATCTTGCTTTCCAGATCGTCCAGATCGGGATACCATTCGGATTGTTCGTCGCAAACGTAATGCACGGGTTTGCCGCCCGCCAGACAAATCGCCGCCGTCCACAGCGGATAGTCCGGCGCGGGGACGAGGATTTCGTCGCCGTTGTCCAAAAACGCTTCCATGCTGAGCAAAATCAGGTCGGAAACCCCGTTGCCCAGATAGATGTCGTTGATTTGGACGCCGTCGATCCCCTTTTGCTGGCAATAGTGCATGACGGCCTTTCGCGCGGGAAAGATGCCCTTTGAATCCGAATATCCGTCGGCGAACGGCAGATTTAAAATCACGTCCTTGACGATTTCTTCGGGCGCGTTCAAATCGAAAACGGCGGGGTTGCCGATGTTCAGTTTCAGAATCTTGTATCCCGCTTCCTCCAGCTGGTTGGCGGCTTTCAGGACGGGGCCGCGGATTTCGTAGCGCACGCCGTTCAAACGCGATGATTTTTGGAATTCTTTCATTGACGAAACTCCTTGGTCGAATTTGCGGGCAGGATACCTCTTTGCGCCGGCGAAAGCAACCGTCATTCGGCGGTGTCGGGTTCGCTTTCGTCCGCCATGATCTTGTAGGCGCATCGCAGCCCGTCCGCGGCGGCCGACATGATCCCGCCCGCGTATCCCGCCCCTTCGCCGCACGGGTACAGCCCCGCGACGCTGACGCTTTGCAGCGATTCGGGGGAACGCAACATCCGGATCGGGGACGACGTGCGGGTTTCGGCCGCGGTCAAAATCGCGTCGTGAGCGGAAAAACACCGGATTTTGCGATCCATCTTTTTGAACCCCTCTTTCATCGTTTCGATGACATAGGGGGGCAGCACGGCGCGCATATCCGCCATTTCCACCCCCGGACGGTACGACGGGTTGACTTCGCCGAATTTGACGGTTTCCCGATCGCGCAGGAAATCAATGACGCGCTGGACGGGCGCGCGGAACAAACCGCCGCCGGCGCGGAACGCGTTTTCCTCGATCTGACGCTGAAATTCCATGCCGGCCAAAGGATGGTCGGAACCGAAATCGGCGGGCGTCACGTCCACCAGCAGCGCGCTGTTGGCGTTTTCGCCGTCGCGGGCGAACGTGCTCATCCCGTTCGTGACCAGACGGCCGGCTTCGGATGCCGCGGCGACGACCGTCCCCCCCGGACACATACAAAACGTGTAAAGCGACCGGCCGTTGTTCATGTGCACCGCCAGTTTGTAATCGGCGGGACCCAGAACGGGGCGGGGTTTGACCATGCCGTACTGGCTTTTGTTGATGAAAGATTGCGGGTGTTCGATGCGCGCGCCGACGGCGAACGGCTTTTGAATCATTTGAACGCCGCGTTCGTACAGCATTTCAAACGTGTCGCGCGCGCTGTGCCCGACGGCCAGAACGACGCAATCCGTCGCGATTTCCGCCGTTTCGCCCTGCGCGTTGACGGTTTTGACGCCGATCAGGCGGCCGTCCCTGATGATCAGGTCGGTCAGACGCGTTTCAAAACGGTATTCGCCGCCCGCCGCCATGATCTTGCGCCGCAGGTTGCCGACCATGTACCCCAGCTTGTCCGTGCCGATGTGCGGTTTCGCCAGATACAGGATTTCCGCGGGCGCGCCGGCGGCGACGAATTCCTGTAGCACTTTGCGCGTCCACGCGTCCTTTTTGATGCCGGTCGTCAGCTTGCCGTCGGAAAAGGTTCCCGCGCCGCCTTCGCCGAACTGGACGTTCGAGTTTTCGTTCAGCTCGCCGATTTTCCACAACCGGTTGACATCCTTGCGCCGTTTGGAAACGGGTTTTCCGCGTTCCAGCAAAATCGGGTTCGCCCCCGCCTGTGCCAAAGCCAGACCGGCCATCAATCCGGCGGGCCCCGTGCCGACGACGACGGGACGCGGGCGGTTGACGGCGCGCCACACGGGGGACGGCAGCGGTTCCGGTTCGTTCATGACGACAATGTCCTTGTACGGGCATTCGGCGGCGGCGGCGTTTTCATCGCCGTCCAAAAAAACGTCGAAAACGTACAGCAGGCACAGGTTTTCCTTTTTGCGGGCGTCAACGGATTTTTTCGCCACGCGCAGGGAAACGATGTTTTTGAAACCGGTCAGTTCCTCGATATAGGGTTTGAAATCGTCGGGAACGGCTTTGGGTCTGAATTTGACGTTGGATATTCTGATCACGGCGCGCAGTCCTTTAGAGGTTGTTGTTGTTCAAATCGGCGGTGCAATGCGGGCATTTGACGGCATGGGCGGGAATGTCCGAACAGCAGAACGGGCAGGTTTTCGTCGCGGGTTCCGCGGCGTCGGCGCTCAGCCGGTCGCGCAGGGTGTTCATCGCCTTGACCAGCAGAAAAACGGCGAAAGCGACGATCGCGAAGCTGATCACCGCGTTTAAAAAATTTCCGACGTTCAGCGTCACGGCGCCGGCGTTTTGCGCGGCCTGCGCCGAAACGTAGGGGGCGGCGGGCGTTCCGTCCTTTAACACGAAATACAGGTTGGCAAAGTCGATTTTTCCCAAAACCAGCCCCAAGGGCGGCATCAATATGTCCTTGACCAGCGAATCCACGATTTTCGTGAACGCCGCGCCGATGATGATGCCGACCGCCATATCCATGACATTGCCGCGCACTGCGAATTTTTTAAATTCGGACAAAATGCTTTTAATCACGTTTTTCCACCTTGAATCCTTATTGTTTCGGGACACGCTATTTCTACCCCGTAAACTCCGCGCGATCAAGACCGATGAAAAACAATTTGCGGTTTCGGGCGGACGCGTTATAGTGAAACCGTTCTGAGGCCAAAGGTTCGTCCTGCGGTTCAAGAAAGGAAACACAATGGAAACAAGAGTCGCTTTGATCGGCATCGTTGTCGAAAATCCCGAATCCGTGATGACGCTGAACGCTTTGCTGCACGAATACGGCGCATACATCATCGGACGCATGGGCATCCCTTATCACAAACGCGGGATCAGCATCATCAGCGTGGCCATGGACGCCCCGCCCGACGTGATCAGCGCGCTGGCCGGAAAGCTGGGAATGCTGGACGGCGTTTCGACGAAAACCGTTTATTCAAAATGACATGGCTGACGGGCAGGGCGCGTCCCGACCCGAAAGGAGATAAAATAATGTATGATCCCAAATCGTTAAAAGCGGAAGAGTTCATCAATCACGACGAAATTCTGGCGACGCTGGATTACGCCGAAAAAAACAAGCACAACGCGGCGTTGATCGACCAAATCATCGCAAAGGCGAAATTGTGGAAAGGACTGACTCATCGCGAGGCGTCCGTTTTGCTGGCCTGCGACCTGCCCGACCGGAACGATCAAATATTCAAGTTGGCGGAACAGCTGAAAAAGGATTTTTACGGCAACCGCATCGTTTTGTTCGCGCCGCTTTACCTGTCGAACTATTGCGTGAACGGGTGCGTGTACTGCCCCTATCACGTTAAAAACAAACACATTCCCCGCAAAAAATTGACGCAGGAACAGATCAAGGCCGAAGTCATCGCTTTGCAGGACATGGGGCACAAGCGGCTGGCGTTGGAGGCGGGCGAAGACCCCGTCAACAACCCGATCAAATACATCCTTGACAGCATCAAGACCATTTATTCGATCAAGCATAAAAACGGCGCGATCCGCCGCGTCAACGTCAACATCGCCGCGACGACGGTCGAAAATTACAAAAAGCTGCATGACGCGGGAATCGGCACCTACATCCTGTTTCAGGAAACCTATAACAGGGAATCTTATGAAAAGCTGCATCCGACGGGACCCAAGCACAATTACGCCTATCACACCGAAGCGATGGATCGCGCGATGCAGGGCGGAATAGACGACGTGGGGCTGGGCGTTTTGTACGGGTTGGAAAACTACGCCTACGAATTCGCCGGTTTGCTGATGCACGCCGAACATCTGGAGGCCGTCCACGGCGTCGGGCCGCACACGATTTCCGTGCCGCGCATCTGTCCTGCGGACGACATCGACCCCGCGTCGTTCAAAGACGCCCTGCCGGACGATATCTTCGCCAAAATCATCGCCTGCATCCGCGTTTCGACGCCCTATACGGGCATGATCATTTCCACCCGCGAAAGCCAGCGGATGCGCGAACGCGCCCTGCATCTGGGCATTTCGCAAATCAGCGGCGCGTCGTCCACGTCGGTCGGCGGGTACGTCGTGCGCGAAACGGAAACGGCGCAATTCGACCGCGCCGACACCCGCACGTTGGACGAAGTGATCAAATGGCTGATGGACATGGGCTACATCCCCAGTTTCTGCACCGCCTGCTATCGCGCGGGACGCACCGGCGACCGTTTCATGGATTTGTGCAAATCGAAACAGATTCTGAACTGCTGTCATCCGAACGCGCTGATGACTCTGAAAGAATATCTGGAGGATTACGCGTCCCCCGAAACAAAAGCGGTCGGGTACGAACTGATCCGCCGCGAATTGGGCAACATTACGAATCCGAAAGTCCGGGAAGTGTGCGAAGATCATTTGGAACACATCGCCGCGGGCGAACGCGATTTCAGATTCTGATCCCGATACGGAACAAAAAAAAAGTCTTTCATCACGAAAGGCTTTTTTTTGGTATCCGTGAAAGAAAAACCCCGCCGTTTTCCGTTCCGGCGGGGTAATTCTTTGAAAGAATGCTTAGCTTCTTTGTTTTTTAGAGCTGAGCAGCATATCGAAAGCCGATTTCTTTTGTTCAACCTTGAATCCTTTCAGATTCAGCGGCGAAGCGCGATCTGCGCTTTTCAGCGTTTCGGCGTATTTCGCCATGCTTTCAAACGTGCGCAGGTCTTTTTTCTTCAGCGCGGTGGCCGTCTGCGGGCTGCCCGTGAAGGTTTCGACCAGATATTTGTGCGTTCCGGCGACTTCGTTGAACAACGTGGCGGCGACGTTTTTATCCATGCTGCCCGCGCTCATCTGGTACTGTGCCAGAGCGGCCGTCGGTTTCTGTTTGGCTTTCTGGTCGATCAGCATGGACAGAACGGGATCGGCGGACACTTTCGCCCACGTTTCCTTGTCCGAACGGATCGCGAAAGCGGCGACCTGCGTTTCCTTTTCGGCGATCAAAGCCTTTTTGAAATCCTTGCGTTCGGCGCGCAGCGAATCGATTGTGTCGTTGACCGTCATTTTTTCGGGTTCGCGTTGGTACGCTTTGATCAACGCGTTCGACAGGGAGGTCGCGACGCGCAGTTCGTTTTTGATGAAATGAACGATCGCGGCGTCGCCGGAAACCTCGGTCGTCGATTTGATGTCGTCCAGCTGTTTTTTGACCAAACGGTTGGCGGTCAGCATGGCTTCGACGTTCGGCGCCTGTTCAATGACGGCGTCAACGACTTTCAATTTGTCGGCGGCGAATTTGTCGTTGCCTTTGTCTTTCCGGCCATCCAGACGCAGGGTTTCCTTTTCGTCGCCCAAAACGGCGTGCATTTCGGCGCGCGTTTCGGTGGCGTCCAGTTTGTCCAACAGGTCGGCCTGATACTGCGCGACGCTGAGAACGCGCTTGTTTTCCGTTTTGGTCGCATTGGCGCGCTGGGCTTTCAGCTTCTTTTTCAATTCGGGCGAAAAGTCCGGCGTCGGCGCGGGCAGACCCAAGTTGGCGTTCAGCTGGGCGGCTTCGTGATACGCGCTGAGTTCGCGCTGCAACTCGTATTCCTGTTCCAACACTTTGTTGTCAACGGGCATATGGTCGCGGGACACCTGAACGCGTTCCATCATCTGTTCGTATTTCGGGTGTTTTTCGCCGGTCGCCAGAGCGATCGAGATTTCGGCCATCTGCTGACGGGTCAGCCCGTAGGTTTCGGACATGACCTGCGCCTGTTTGATGACTTCCAGATCCGACATTTTCTGCAACGAACCGTCGGTCAGATGTTCTTTGGCGTATTTGACCGTGGCGTCGATAACGTCGGTCGTGTGGTACGCCAGCGGCGATCCCAGCTGTTTGATCGTGTTGGCGACGTTGCGGTCGGCCATCAGCTGTTTGAATTTGTTTTCATAATCCGGATCGTTCGGATTCTGCGCCTGCGCCTTTTCTTCGGCTTCGCGAATCTGTTTGATGAAATCGGTGTCGTATTTCGTGTCGTCCATGCGGCGGTCAACGCACATACGCAAATATTCGATGCGGCAGTCGCCCCAGATTTCGGCGCATTTCGTATTGCCGAAATCGCGCGCCAACTGCAACACGGCGTGCGCGTCGGCAATGCATTCCGTGCGGTGGCGGCACATCACGTTGTCCAATTCCGTTTCGGCGATTTTGTTGACCGAGTTATAGGCGGACGCATAGTTGTGGTCGGTCGCGTGTCCCAGTTCGTGGTACAGAACCAGACGGCGGAATTCGTCAAACGAAACGCCTTCTTTTTTGCGGCGTTCTTCGGCGCCGACCACCATGTCCAGAACGTTCGCGCTCATCGCGTCGGGGTTGTCGCCGACGACCAGATTGACGTTGCCCAAACCGGCCAGATTTTCCATGGTCGGCGCGATTGCGGCGCGCATCGAAAACGGGTTGCGGTCGGTGATGCCGGCTTCGGAAACGGATTTCAGAATCTCATCGTTCGTCAGGAACGTTTTGCCCTTGTCCGCGGCGGCTTTCTGCAATTTGTCCTCGACGTACATATACAGGGATTTGCCCAGCGAACGGTCGTCCTCGGTATCCAGCAGGTAGCGACCCTGAACCGCGTCGGGGTCGATGATGAACAGCGTGACGCCCGGCATGACCGTGCGGAAACGTTTTTCCATATTGTCAAAGAATTGATGCGCTTCGGTGTCCAACGCGGGGGATTTTTCCAATTCGGCGGGCGTTCTGACCGTCAGCGTGTCGGCGGCGTCGCCTTTGGCGATGACGGACGTTTGGCCTTTCGGCAGCAAATTGAAGAACGGGCGATCCTGCAAATGGTCGGGACGATCCAAGCCGCTTTCAAAAACCGTGATTTTGCCGGCCCGCATAAAGGCGTCCAGCAACGAGGTTTTCGATTCTTTGTTTTCTTCAGTCATAGCGTTTCCTAACATATCTATGAAAACTATATTTATGTTCGCATAGTGATACCGCCGTATCCAGAAGTCAAGATTTTTTTAGACAAACGCGGAAATTTTTTCTGAAATTATTTTTCCGAACCCCTATTGTTTCCGCCAAATTGCCGGTTGAACAGTTTTAAAGAAAACCGTCCGGTTCCGGCTATTCGCCCCGTTTGAAAAAAAGATGGAGGCGGGGGCGCGAAAACGCTATCATAATAAAAAAGGCAAGGAGGCGGAAATGGTCGCATTCAAACGGACGCTGGCGCGTTTTATCGATTATCTGCTGTGGTCGATGGCGATGGTGCTGATTCTGGGCGGGAAAACGGGTGAAGAGGTTTTCTACCGTTCATGGCAGTTTTACGCGTCGTTCTGGGTATATGCCGCGGTGGAGGCCGCGCTGGTTTCCGTGTTTAAAACGACGGCGGGCAAAGCGATGCTGGGAATTTACGTTTGCGCCGCGGACGGGGGAAAATTGCGGTTTTCGGATTCCCTGAAACGGTCGCTGACGGTGTTCGCGGGCGGAACGGGGTGCCTGCTGTCCTACGCGTCCCTCGCGCTGCCGCTGTACGCCGTGTACGGGATGCTGCGCCGCCGCCCGATGTTTTGGGACGAAATCGCCCGCGACAGGGTCGAGGTTGTGCCGATGACGCGCCTGACAAAGGGCGTTTTCGCGCTGTTCGTCCTGTTTATGCTGACCGGTTGGGCGTTGACGGCGCGCGTTTTGTATTTGTCCCGCACGCCGGATTTCGATGAAATCGAGGAACAAACGCTGGCCATGTATTACGAGGATGTCCGCCCGCGCCTGATCCGCGCGCTGTCCGAGGAATCGCCCCTGTCGCCGGACGCGGCCGTTCGGACGCTGGCGGAATTGGAGCGCGTTCAGAAAAAGCTGCAGGATCAAAGCGAGTATTTGACCGCGGCCAAGGCGGATTTTGAACGCCGGATCGACAAAATCCCCGTTCCCGCGATCCGCGCCGCGCGTCGGGAAAAGGCGGAGGAGGTGTTCGCCCGCGCTGACAGGATGGTGTTTTTGCAAAGCATGATCGTCAGCTTGTTTGAAAACGCGCTGGGCGTTTTTACGACCCCGCGTTCCTACACCGTTTCGGACGGCGTTCCGGTTTTCGACGATCCGGAAATCAACGCGCGCTATGAAAAGTACATGAGGGTGCTGTATATGTTTCTGGCGAAGGATATGCTCTAGGCCGCTTGCCGCGTTTCGGCCTTGCGGCGTTTGCGTTCGCGTGTGTAATACCGGCTGAGCACCGCGACGGATAAAACCGCGCCGGCGACGGACAAGGACAGCCCCCAACGCACGTCAAATCCCGCGCCGACGATCAAAGCCGCCAGCAACATGGACGACACCGCGCCGACATCCCACCCCAGTTCCGTGTAATAGGTGAAATACAGCGGATGCGACGCGCGTTTCGTCGCGTTGTAAACGGCGGTCATCAACCCCGTCATCGAAAAACAGTACGCGATCGCGGCGAAAAAGTCGCACGCGATGACGGCGGGGACGGAATAGGCGAAAAATCCGCGAACCGTCAGGATGACAATGTGCATCCCGTATCCGATATAGCAGATTTGGCGGCCTTTGCCTTTGTCAATCAGGCGGCCGAACACCATTGATCCCAACGCGCGGAAAAATGCGGCCAAAGCCAGAATGAACCCGAAATTCTGATAGCTTTCGCCCAACAGCATGAACACGATCAGCGGCCAGATCGACCCCGCCTGATAAAACAGGCCGTCGCCGATGAACGCGATGAAACCGAAATGGTCGATGTGTTTCCTTTCCTCGCGCGTCGCGGGGGCGGGCAGGGGCAGGGACGGCGTTTTCAACAGCGGGAAAACGGCGACCAAAGTCAGCACGAACGGCATCGTAAACGCGTAAACGGCGTTGAACGACAGCAATATCCCGCCGACCAGCGGGCCGATGACGGCGACGACGGTCGCGATGGCGTCGCGGATGCCGACGCTGGCGCCGCGGTCGGATTCATCGCCGATCGAAGCGAAATAGTTGTGATAGGACACCCAATACAAAACGTCCGCCAATCCGGAAATCACGATGAACGGGATCAAATGCCACGTCAGCCCGTCAATCGGCAACATGGCGGGATAGCGCAGGGCGAACGCGACGGTGCCGACCGTCAGCGTCCAATGCACGCCTTTTTTCAAACAGCAGAACATCGCCAGCGGGCGGGTCAGCGTGCGCGAAAACAAAACCGCGGCATACACCAGAAAGGTCAGCGTCAGGCTCAGCCCCTGTTTGTACAGATAGGCCAAGGTGAACATGGAACACATTTCCCATCCCATGGCGCGCAGGCCGTAATGGACGTTCAGCAGGTTCAGCTGTTTGTTCGAGAAAAAAGACATTGTTCAACGCCTTTAAAACGAGAGGGTTTTCAGCGCGGTTTTGAATTCGTCCGCCAGATCGGGGCGGTCGAGCGCGTATTCGACGTTGGCCATCAAAAAACCGATTTTGTTGCCGCAATCGAACCGCTTGCCCTCGAACCGCATTCCGTGGAACGGCACGCGGTTCAACGTCGCCGCCATGGCGTCGGTCAGCTGGATTTCGCCTTTCGCGCCGGTTTTCTGCTTGTCCAGTTCGGCGAACACTTCGGGCGACAGGATGTAGCGTCCCAAAATGGCGCACCGCGACGGCGCCGTTCCGGGGGCGGGCTTTTCAACCATGCCGTTGACGCGCACCAGCTTGCCGTCGTCGTTTTCAATGCTGAGGATGCCGTAACGCGACGTCTGTTCCTCCGGCACGTCCTCGATCGCGACCAGATTGCCGGCGGTTCGGGGGTATTCGTCAACCATTTGTTTCAAACACGGCGTTTTGCAATGGAACAGGTCGTCGGGCAGCAACACCGCGAACGGTTCGTCGCCGACCAGATCGCGCGCGCACCACACGGCGTGCCCCAACCCTTTCGGTTCGCTTTGGCGGGTGTAGGAGATTTTGCCCGAATCCAGCGTGCAGTCCTTTAAGAAATTCAGCAGATCCGTTTTGCCGTCCCGTTCCAGCAGGCGTTCCAGCTGCGAATTGGTGTCGAAGTGGTCTTCGATCGCGGTTTTGCCGTGTCCGGTGACGAAAATGAAATGTTCGATGCCGGCGGCGACGGCTTCCTCCACGGCGTATTGGATCAGCGGTTTATCGACGACGGGCAGCATTTCCTTGGGCATTGCCTTTGTCGCGGGCAGAAAACGGGTTCCCAACCCGCCGACGGGGAAAACGGCTTTGCGGATGCGGACGGTCATGGCGGCTCCTTGAACGGTTTTGAATGAATGTCGTTTTTTCCCCTTTTACCCCATTCTTTAGAATAAAGAAAATACAAAAATGAATTGACAACGGCGCCGCGGCTTGCCAATTTAAGCGGGGTGGGAAAAAACCACAACAAAAGACCATATTCCTGATTAGGAAAACAGCCGGAAAAACCGAAAATAACCGAGGAGTTATTACCGTGAATTTTGTCTTTCTCTCTCCGCATTTTCCGTCACACTACGTGAATTTTGCGGACCGCCTGAAAAAAATGGGCGTAAACGTTTTGGGAATCGCTGACGCGTCCTATGATTCCCTGACCCCGCAGTTGAAGGAGTCGCTGACCGAATACTATCGCGTTGACAACATGGAAAACTATGACGAAGTCATGCGCGCGGTCGCTTATTTCATTCACAAATACGGCCGGATCGACCGTTTGGAATCCTTTAACGAATACTGGTTGGAAACGGACGCCCGTCTGCGCACCGATTTCAACATCGAGGGGACAAGATATCCGGAAGTGTTGGAAAGCAAGCGCAAATACCTGATGAAGAACCACTTTGAAAAGGCGGGGGTTCCGTCGGCGCGCTGCCATTGCGTCACCACCCGTGAAGAAGGCGCGAAATTCGTTAAGGAAGTCGGCTATCCCGTGTTCGTCAAACCCGACATCGGCGTCGGCGCGTACGCGTCCTATTCGATCAAAAACGACGAGGAATTTAACCGCTTCTATGACAACTATCCCACCGTCCCCTATGTGATGGAGGAATTCGTCAACGGTTTGATCGTCACGTTCGACGGCATCGCGAACTATCAGAACGAACCGATTTTCATGACCAGCCACATTTTCCCTGAAAACGTCGCGGAAACGGTCAACGCGGGCGACGACATGCGCTATTATTCGGTTTTGAAAATCGACCCCGCGCTGGAAAAGGCGGGGCGTGCCGTGCTGGCGTCGTTCAACACGACGGCGCGTTTCTTCCACTTTGAATTTTTCAAACTGTACGAAGACAAAAAAGGGCTGGGCAAAAAGGGCGATTACGTCGCGCTGGAAGTCAATATGCGTCCGCCCGGCGGCTGTATGCCCGAACTGATGAACTATGAACATGACACCGACGTCTATCAGATGTACGCCGACATGATCGTTCATAACAAAGTCTATCAGCCGACCGAAAAGAAATACATCGGCATTTACGTCGCGCGCAAGGATTGCTTCAACTACGTTCATTCGCACGAAGAAATTCTGGAAAAGTACGGCGATTACCTGATGCAGTACAATCCGGTCGATGAAATCTTTTCCGCGGTCATGGGCGACCATATGTACCTGATGCGCGCCAAAACGCAGGAAAAGGCGAATGAAATCATGGACTTCGTTCAGGAAAAACGCTGATGAAAATCGAATACTACAACGAATACAGCCCGAATCTGGGGCGTCATATGGAATTGAAGGTCTATGGGCACGCGGGGAAACCGGTTCTGGTTTTCCCGTCCCAATGCGGTCGGTTCTATGAATACGAAGGATTCGGCATGATCGACGCCGCTTCGGGTTTTATCGAAGCGGGACGCGCCCAGTTTTTCTGCGTTGACGGGTTGGATTGGGAAACGTTCGTCTGCGCCGGATGGCCGGGCGACCGTCTGTACCGTTTTGAACAGTATTTCAAATACGTTTGCGAAGAAGTCGTGCCTTGGGCGTTGGACATCAACGCGATGGGCAGCAACTATCGCGCGGGCGGCATGATGACGACGGGATGTTCGATGGGCGCGTTGCACGCGGCGAACTTCTTTTTCCGCCGTCCCGACCTGTTCGACGCCATGATCGCGCAAAGCGGGCTGTACAGTTGCCGTTCGTTTTTCCCGAATTGCGACGAAGCCGGCGTTTATTTCAATTCGCCGATCGAATACCTGCCGAATATGAACGATCAGAGGACGCTGGATCTGTACAAACGTTCCGACATCATCGTTTCCGTCGGTCAGGGCGCGTGGGAAAACGAATGTCTGAGCGACACGCGCGCTTTGGACGGCATCATGCGCGCCAAAGGCATTCCCGCGTGGGTGGATTACTGGGGCTACGACGTGCCGCACGATTGGCCGGCGTGGCGTGTCCAGCTGCCGTATTTTCTGGAACACGTTTTGTAATAAACGGAAAACAAACGAAAACCCCGCCGTCAAAAGCGGGGTTTTTATATGGAAAAAAGTTATTGATTGAATTTTAATATACGATATGCTGTATTGGTTGATAATCCGAACGGGGAGGGGAAAATGACCGGTTTGAAAGATTTAAAAGAAGGCATCGAAAAGGGTAAAATCGTTTTGCCGAATGTGCAGCGCGGATTCGTCTGGAAACCGTGGCAGATCGAAAACCTGTGGGATTCTCTGATGCGCCGTTTTCCGGTCGGGTCGTTCGTCGGCGTTGAAAAAGACGGCAAGACGGAATTGCTGGACGGGCAGCAGCGGGCGACGGCGATCGCTCTGGCCTTTTTTGAACCGGACGGAACAGAAGACTCGCAGAACGTGCTGCGGTCTTCGACGGATCGGGTGCGACTGTTCATTGATTTGAAAAAGGGAACGGGGACTGATCGGAAATACATTTTCCGCGTCATTACGAAATCGCATCCGTGGGGATATCAAAAAAGCCGGAACGATCGGACGTTGAGCGCGGAAAACATTCGCCGCGCGTGCGAGGATTACAAAATGGCAGATAAAAACCCGTATGCGGAACCGTTGGGCAAATTCTGGCCTTATGACGCGTCGTTTCCCGTGCCGTTCGGTTTTTTCCTGAACGGTGACAATGCGGCAATCGTCCGTTCAAAAATCGAACGGTGGTGCGGACGGCATCATCAAAAGACTTTTCCTGCGGGATCGGATTATTACAGCATAAAAGAATTGCTTGATACCGTGCGGGATGTTTTGGGTAACACTTCTTTGCCGCTGTTGTTGGTGAGCGAACAGGTTTTGGACGCGGAAACCGGATTGTCCGCGTCGGACGGCGAAACCGACACCGATGCGGATGACGGGGACGATGAAATCGAAAACCTGTTCATCCGGCTGAACGCGGGCGGGACGCCTTTGCGCGGCGAGGAATTGAATTATTCGATTTTGAAAACGAACATCGGTATTGATTTGCAAAAAAGGATTGAAAACGCCTGCGCGGGATTTATGCGTCCGGCGCGTTTCATCACCATCGCCTGCCGTTTGTACCAGAACCGGCCGGAAAAACCGACGGCCGACGCCGTGACGATGCGTATTCAACCCAAGCAGTTTCAAGGGATCATTCGCAATGAAAAAGCGGGATTCATCCGATTCGTTGAAAAATTGCTGGATGCGGATTTCTTGGGGCGCGTGAAAACGGTTCTGCGTTACGATCCGGACGACAACGCGTTCGGGCTGCCGGATTTCATCGTTTCGGAATTGGCGGACAGGGCGCCGGAAGTCATGTTGATGCTGATGCACCGTTTGCTTTATACGGATGATGAAACGAAAATGACGGAGGAAACGCGCCGCAGGATGCTGGGCGTTGTCACGCTGCTGACGTGGTTCGGAAAGGGGCAGCGCGACCATGCGCCGCTGATTGGCCGGTTGTGGGAACAGGTCAGAAAAACAAAAGAGGCGGACGCTTTTTGGGCGGCCGGTTTGATGCGGACGGCCTGTGAGGAAAGGGAAAACGAAACCCTTTTTCCGGCGTTTCCGAAATTTAACGAATTGAGAAAAGGCATAAAAAAAAGAGGCGTTCGCATAGATTCACAGTATCGCTGGAATTTTGAAAAGGTTCAGCCGTTCCTGTCGCGGCTTTTTTATGAAAAAAGCCTGATCCTTTACGCCCAGCGCGACGCGTTGAACCTGTGGTTCAAAAATTGGCGGGATTTCGATTTGGAAGACACGCTGTGTCCGTTCGATTGGGATCACATTTCGCCGGAAAATCTGATTTACCGTAAACGCTATATTCACGACGCGTTGAAAAGCTGGTACCAGACGAACGGCAATTTCCGCGCGTGGCCGTTTACGCTGAACCGGAAAGATCAAGATGTTGTGCCGAGTGAAAAGCTTTTGTGTTCAAAGAATGATTTCACGGACATTTTAAAAAGCATCGGCGTGACGGATTATCCGTATAAATCCGACGTGTTGCTTGATTGGTCGAAATGCGCCAAGGCATGGAAAGAAATTGATTTTAACGACCTGTCGGAAAAAACGGATTCGTAGCACAAAAAAAACAAACAGCTGATCAACGCCATTATCGACCGCAATCTGGAATTGATCCGGACGTGGTATGACGAATTGCGTATCAACGATCTTTGCCCGTCAGGCAAATGAAAATCAGACCAGCAGGCTGAACAGTTTTGAAGAGGAGCTTTGATTTTTTGCGGAACGCAGGGTCGCCATGTTCGTGTATCCCGTCGCCAGCAAATCGGCCGCCCCCTGCGTCGCCAAAACGCTGGCACTGGCGGTGACGGAACCCGATTCGGCTTCCGCTTTGGCCAAAGCGATGTCGCCGTCGGTCATATTCGTGTGGTCGATGGATTGTTCCTGCGTGACGTAATCGTGTTTATAGGTGTCGCCCAGCTGCACCTGCAAAGCGTACAGCGTGTCCTGATCCACCGCCTTGCCGTCCTTTGTCGTGACGTGGATGTAATAGGTGCCGGCCTTTTGCACTTTGTATTGGCCGCGCATCAGCTGGTCGAATGCGTCGGTCGCCTTGCCTTTGCCCTCTTCGTTCGTCGCGATCAGCGTTTGGCGGTTGTTGACGTATTGGTACAGTTCGACTTTCAGGCCTTGGCCTTTGAAACGTTCAATAGCTTTTTCAAAATTGCTGGACGCTTCCTCCAGCGCATCGGAAGCCGTGGATTCGTCGGCTTCGGCCGTTTCGCTGTTCGCGCTGAGGTTGATGGCGGTCAGACGCAGTTTTCCCCGCGATGTGACAGTGAAAGAAAACCAGTCTTCCTTTTCATTTTCGGACAAGGTCGTGATCATGTTCAACCGCGAATAATTCAGCCGCGCCTGTCCCATGTCGCGCGCGTTGCGGATCGAATCGGCGTATGTGTCCGTCGTCGTCTTTTCCCACGTTTTCACATTGGTCGATTTTGTTGTCGCGTCCAGAACCGTCGTAGCCATTTTCTACCTCGCCCGTTCAATCCGTTGTTGCGGAAATTCTTTCCACCCGTTCAATATACCACAACGCGCGCCGGAAATCAAAGCCGACGTTAAAATTCGGGCAAACTTTCCGCCAATTCCTTTTCCTGCGGCGGTTCGGCGGGCTTTTCCGGTTCCTTGGGCGGTTGTTTTTTGGGCTTTTCCTCTTCCCACACCACTTCGTACAGCGTTTGCGGTGTGTCGATCCCTTTCAGGTTGAATTCGCCTTTGGGAATAAAAATGTAATTTTTGCCCGCGGCCAGTTCCTTGACGACGGAGGAAACATAGATTTGGTTTTTGCCGGCTTCGCCGCACACGCGCGACGCCAGCTGGACGGTCAGGCCGAACAGGTCGTTGTTTTCCACGATCGGTTCGCCGGCGTTCAACCCGATGCGGACTTCCAAAGCGACGGTCGGCGATTCGCGGTTGTACAGGCTGACCGCTTTTTGAATGGCGATCGCGGCGTCAATCGCGTTGGACGCCCACATGAACGACGCCATGATTCCGTCGCCGGTCTGCTTGATCTCTTCGCCGCCGCAAGTGCTCAACGCCTGCCGGACGATTGTGTTGTGCCGGTGGATCAGCTGCTGCGCCATGCGGTCGCCCAGCGTTTGCGTCATATGGGTCGATGACACGATATCTGTGAACATGACCGTGCAGATGCCCGACGCGACCGTTTCCTTTTTCGGATTCAGCCAGTTGGCCATGGTTGTTTGGATCAATCCGACCAATTCGGGCGACGATTTGTTGTTCAGATAGGTTTCCATGCCCTTGGAACCGTTTTCGATGACGGTCAGGTACTTGGGTTCCATCATGTATTCTTCGATTTTATCGAAAAACAGATCGGCCAAAGTCGGGGCGCGCCCCAACAATTCCAACAATCCGGCCAGCATTACGCGATTTTGTTGGGCGGAAAGGGATTTCGACCGGCACAGCCGTTCGCACGCGCCGGATAAAAACAGTTCGATTCCGAAACGGGCGTAGGTGTTTAAGAGGGTGTTTTTTTCCTGCAACACGCGCAAAATGATGGACAGGAACGTTGTCAGTGTCAGGTAATCTTTTTCCAATTCAGGCGGAATTTCGGTGCGTCCGGATTCTTTGGCGGCGGCGGGCGTTGTTTCACCGTTGCCGTTTTCATCCGTTTCCGCGTTCGCGGTGTCGTCGGGCGCATCCGCGGGCGTTTCGGGGGCGGTTTGTTCGGTCTGTTCTTCGCCGGCTTTTTCCTCTTCCCGCTTTTTGCGTTCCTCGTCGGCGGCCTGTTCCTCTGCCTCTTGCTGTTCGGCCTTTTCCTGCGCGGCCTCTTCGGCCTCTTTCAATCGCTGGGTCAGCGTTTTGCGTCCGCTCAGCACGTCAAAGGCGTCAAAAACGCGGCGCACCATGCGGGAAACAAGGGAATCGGATTTGGGTTCGGGACGTTCCGAATCGATTTCGTACAACTCGCGTTTGGAATATTTGGCGTCGTCGTCGCTTTCCTTGGATGTCGGGTACAGAGCGGACGTTTTTGGCGATTCCTCTTCATCCGATCCCAACAGGTTTTCCCATTTGACCCATTTGATCGCCGTCGGGACGGATATCACCAAAAAGAAGAACGTGAACGTTCCCAAAACGAACTGGCCGGAAATGTCCTGTTGCGAAAAACCGGCCAATCCCATGACGCGCAAAGTCACCACCGTGATCATGCTGGACAGGATCATGGCAAAGATGATCGACAGAAAGATCATGATGACGCCTTCGGCCAGGCCGGATTTTTTCCGGTCGTTGCGTTTGACGGTCGTCGGGATCACGCTGTTGGCGTAAGGGGACGATTTCGGCGGTTGCGGTTTCGGTATTTCGCTGAGATAGACCATCGCCTCTTGGAACATTTGCGTGTCCAGATCGTAAGTTTCGCGCACGACTTTTGTCGGTTTGCGTTCCGTGTTTTCAATGCTGCGCGCGTATTCGATCGCCTTCGACCGCTGTTCGGACGAATAACGCCCCAACAGATCCCACGCGCTGTTTTGATAAACATAGACTTCGTAATGTATGATCGCGGACACGGGCTTTTATTCCATAAAACACTGTTTCATTTATTGTAAAAGAGGTTTTATAAAAAAACAGTAAAAAAATGTAACGGATTGAAAATCAAAGGATTTCGGATATGAAAAAAGCGGCCTCACAATCTGTGAAAGCCGCCTTTTGAAACCCGCAAAAATTACTTTTTGCCCGTGAAAGCCGCGAAACGTTTGTTGAATTTCGCCAGCTGGCCGCCGCTGTCAACCAAACGGTAAACACCCGTCCACGCCGGGTGAGCCAACGGGTCAATATCCAAGCGAATCGTATCGCCTTCCTTGCCCATCGTCGAACGGGTCTTGAATTCGGTTCCGTCTGTCATAACCACGGTGATTTCATGGTAATTCGGATGAATATCTTTTTTCATAACTTCAGCTCCAGAATGCAACAAGTGTTTTTTCTATACTCTAAAAGATTCGGCATTTCAAGCCTGTTTTCGGCAAAAAGTCAAAAAATCACTTTTCCGTCAGCTTGAATTCGATCCGGCGGTTTTTGCGCCGCGCCGATTCCGTGTTTTTGCGGTCGATCGGCTGGTGTTCGCCGAACCCCGCGGCTACCAGCCGGCGGGCGGGGACGCCTTGGTCGATCAGGTATTGGACGACGGCGATCGCCCGATTCGCGGACAGCTGCCAGTTCGACGAATACAGTTCGTTGCGGATCGGCACGTTGTCGGTGTGGCCGTCCACGCGCAAAACCCATTGGATGTTTTTGGGAATTTTGCGTTGCAGTTCCTTGACCGTTTTCGCCAGAACGTTCAGCTGTTTTTTGCCCTTTTCCTCCAACGCGGCTGAACCGCTTTTGAAAAACAGTTCGGATTGGAACACGAAACGGTCGCCGGCGATGACGATGTCGTCGCGGTCGGCCAAAACCTTGCGCAGCGTGCCGAAAAATTCGGAACGGTAGGACGCCAGCTCGCCCGCTTTGGCGGCCAGCGCGCGGTTCAGCTTTTTGCCCAGATCGGCGATTTGCGCTTTTTGCGCCTTGTCTTTCTTTTCCGCCTGATCCAAAACGGCGCGAATCTTGGCCAGCTCGGCCGTCAGCTTTTCCGTCTGCGCGGTCAAAACGGCCAGATGCGCTTTTGCGTCCTGCGATATTTTGCGTTCGGATTTCAGGTCTTTTTCCAATTCGGTTTTGCGCAGTTTCAACGCCTTGGCGTCCTGCTCCATCAACGCGATCTGCGCCAGCGCGCGCGTGTTTTCGTCCTTGACGCCGGCCAGCTCTCCGGCCAGTTTTTCCGTTTCCGCCAGCTGCGCGTTCAAACGGATCGTCAAATCGGCCGTCGATTTGCGTTCGGCGGACAGTTCGGTCGCCAAATCTTTCAACCGGATGTTCAGCAGGTCGATTTCCGTGTTTTTGGTGTCCAGATTCCGCCCCATGAAATAGTGCGCCAAAACGAACAGCAACAGGAAAAACAACACGACGATCAGCAGCGTTGACATCGCGTCAACAAAGCTGGGCCAGAAATTGTATCCGCTGGAGTTTCTGAAACGGCGCATGGCGGTCACTTGTCCTGTCCGGAAATCGTGCGCACCAGCAATTTGAACGAATCGCGGATTTCGCGCAGCAGGATCTCCTGACGGGCTTCGGAACGTTTGTCGATCTGGTTGACGTTATGGTCGATGCGGCTGATGATGCGCAGCAGATCCATGTCCGTCTGGACGCGTTCCTGCGCGCCGGATTCGCCCTTTTTCAGCTGTAGCCGGATATCCGCCAGACTTTCGACGACCTGTTCCAATAAAGCGTTGGCGTACGCGCCGTTCGACGTGACGGAATCGTCGCCGCTGCCGACGGACGACGAATAGCGCGTCAACGACGCCAGATGTTCGTCCAGCCCGTTGTAAAAATTGTTTTGCGCGCGGCCGGCCTGCAGATCCAGAAAACCGACGACCAAAGCCCCCGACAGCCCCAGCAGGGACGACGAAAAGGCCGTTCCCATGCCCGACAGCGGCAGTTCCAGCGAATTTTTGATCGTGTTGAACGCTTCGGTCGCCTCTTCGCCCGAAACGTTCAGGGATTTGATCACGGTCGCCACGGCGCCGACCGTGTCCATCAGCCCCCAAAACGTGCCCAGCAGCCCCAGAAAGGTAGATAGCCCGATCAGGTATTTTGAAATGTCGCGGCTTTCCTCCAACCGCATTTCGACGGAATCCAAAATGGTGCGGGCGATGGTCGGGGACAGGACGGCGTTGCCTTTGGCGCGGTTGTTTTTCAGCACCAAGGCCAGCGGGGACAGCAGGCGCAGTTTTTGCAGATCCGCGTCGGTCAGCGACAGGGCGGGCGCCTTGATCCACCGGATTTCGCGGTACAGCGCGAACACGGAATGAAAGTTCATGCCGACGCCGAACAGGAAAACGACGGCGATCAGGCTGTTCAGCGCGGGATTGGTCAAAAAGGCGTTTTGCAGCGCCGGATACAAAACGGCGCACGCGCCCGCGACCAGAATCAGAAACAAAAACATACGGGTCACATAGCGGTTCGGCAGTTCCATGTTCCAATCCTTTTGTTATTATTTTTCTTTGATCAAAATGTCCGTTCTGTCCGGAATTTTCGATCCCGCGCCCCTTTGTCCGAACGAACGGATTTCCATGCGCAGGGTGTTGATTCCCTGTTGCGCCAGATACGACCGGACGGCCAAAGCGCGGCGCAGGGAATGTTGCCGTTCCCCGCCCGTGCGGACGGGATCGGGCGCGCTGTAGGAATACAGCAAAACCCGTTTCGACGGATATTTTTTCAACTGCTCCGCCATGGTGTCCAACGCCGTCTGCATTTCATCGTCCAGCCGGGTCGCGCCGGTTTCAAAAATGAAAATGTGGTAAAGCGCGCGGTTGTGTTTCAACGCGGCCGCGGTGGCGGAATCCTGCGGGATTTCCTGCGCCAATCGCGCGGATCGTTCCTCGGGCGTCAGTTTCGACGAAACGGGGAAAACCGAAAAACGGACGGGCTGTTTGGCCGCGGCTTTTTCAACCGGCGTTTCCGCGCCACCCGCCGCCCGCAACAATGTTTTCGGCTGGACGGACAGCGTGTCCGGCGCCGTTTCCATCAACGGCCGCGGCTTTTCGGCGGGTTTCGCCTCCGCCTGTTTCGCGGCCGGTTTTTCCGCGGCGGCGGCCGTTTCTTTTTCCTTTTCCTTGGCCTGCTGTTGTTCCTTCAGCCGTTCCTGTTCCAGAAAATGCTTGGACAGTTTCGGCGGACGGGCGGCGGTTTCGACCTCTTCCGTTTTATCGCGGCGCGAGCTGTCCTCCGTCGCCAGAATCTTGACTTTCGGCACAGGGTTTGCGCGCGGTTTCAAACGGTCGTGTTCGTCGCTTTGGGCGGATTCCTTGACGTGGAATTTTTCAACGGGTTTCGCGGCGGCCGTTTTTTTGACGGCCGGTTTCGCCGGTTTTTTAGGGGCGGACGCTTTTTTCGCGGCGGGCTTCGCGGCCGGTTTCGCAACCGGTTTCGGCTTTGCCGCCGCTTTTTTCTCCGTCGCGTTTTTAGCCGCGGCCGCGGGCTTTGCGGCCGACTGCTTTTCCTCTTTTTTCGGTTCTTTCTTTTCCGCCTGTTCCGCCGGTTTTGCCGGTTCGGGCGCTTTCAGCGCGACGCCGGCGTCTTCGATTTTCAACGGGGCGGAGGTCAGGGCGTCCTTGGGAATGAAATCCTCGGTCAAAACGTCCAGATCGACCGTGATTTGAGCAAAAGCCGCCGTCGCCGTCAAAAAAGCGGCGGCAAAACAGGCGGCGGCTTTCACTGCGTTTTTCAAGGGACGACTCCTTTAAAGCTCCTTATTCCGCGGCGGCGATCTGTTTTTTGAACGTGCCGAACAGATAGTCGTTGGACGCCAGAATCGAACCGTCGTTCAAAATGACGGCGGGGTCTTCGTCGCCTTTGAACGTGCAAAGACGTCCGCCTGCTTCCTTGACGATCAGCATACCCGCGGCGATGTCCCACGGTTTGATGTCCTCTTCCCAATAACATTCAAAACGTCCGGCCGCGACATAGGCCATGTCCAGCGACGCGGCGCCCATGCGGCGGACGCCGGCCGTTTTCTGCATCATCGGCATCAACTGGCGGACGAATTTGTCCGGATTGGAATGTCCCAGATGCGGAATGCCCGTGACGACGACCGATTCGTTCAGCGTGTTGCGGTTCGACACGTGCAGACGGCACGATCCCGTCGCCGTCAACGCCCACGCGCCGCCGCCTTTTTCGGCGTAGAACAGGTCGCCCGTGATCGGGTTGAAGATCACGCCCGCGATGATTTCGCGGTCTTCCTGCAAAGCCAGCGAAATCGCGAAATGCGGAATGGCGTGCAGGAAATTGCTGGTGCCGTCCAACGGGTCGATGATCCAGCGGTGCGACGTGTCGGAACCCGCCAGCGCGCCGCTTTCCTCTTGCAGGAAACCGTAGCGGGGGCGGACTTTCAACAGGTATTCGCGCAACGTCTTTTCGGAATTCATATCCGCCGAGGACGCAAAATCGGCCGCGCCTTTTTTTGACACCTGCAGCTTTTCCAGTTCGCCGAAATCGCGCGCCAATCCGCGGCCGGCCTTTTGCACGGCCTGAATCATCACGTTCAGGTTGGCGGACAGCGACGAAATGAACCGGTCCTGACGGGATTCGCGGTACTGTTCGACGGGATCGGGTTTTCTGGCCGGAAACGGCGTTCTTTGGATGTGCGCCGCCTCTTCGGATTTCTTTTGCAACAAATCAATCGCCCGATTCTTGATTTCCGTTTTCTGCGCCCGATCCTTGCGTTCGGCCGACAGCGTTTCCGCCACGGCTTTGCGAACGGTCGTCCGGCGGAATGACGGACGGGTCGGTCTGGTTGTCGGTTTTGGCATGGCCTGAGCCTTTCAATAAATTATTTCGCGCGTTCGACGTAGGTGTTGTCGATGGTGGAAACGACGATCTTGTCGCCCGTCGCGACGAACGGGGGAACGCCGATGCGCAGACCGTTGTCCAAAACGGCCGGTTTGTAGGACGAGGAAACCGTCTGGCCTTTGATCACGGGTTCGGTTTCGACGACCGTCTGGATGACTTTGGCGGGCAGTTCGACGCCGACGGGGCGGCCTTCGATGAACTGGACGACGACTTCCATGTTGTCCTGCAGGTACGCCGCGCGGTCGCCCAGCATATCCTTGGGAATCGTGAACTGGTCATAGGTGTCCACCATCATGAACGTGTAATCCGAACCGTCGGAGAACAAATACTGGCAATCGCGGTCTTCACTCATCAGTTTTTCGACGAAATCGGCGGTACGCCAACGCTGTTCCGTTTTCACACCCGTGGCGACGTCGCGCATTTTGACCTGAATGGTCGCGTTGCCCTTTCCGGGGATGACCAGTTCGTAATCAATGACGATGCACGGTTTGCCGTTGTATTCGATGACCCAACCCGGACGGATTTGGTTAGCTTGCATTTTCATGTGTTTTTTCCTTGTATATTGAAAGAAAGACAATAAAATTTGTGCAAAACCTAACAGATTAGCGTTCTGAACGCAAGAGTTCTGCGTTAAAAAACGGGAGTATTTTTTTATGAACAACGGGATTCCTTTCTGGCATCCGGCCGAATATGCCCGCCGCCTGCCTTTTTTAAAACAGCGCGCGCGCATCATCGAAACGATTCGCGAATTTTTCATCCGTCGCGATTTTTTGGAGGTGGAAACGCCGATCCTGCAGATTTCGCCGGGGCTGGAACCGCATTTGAAAGCGTTTAAAACCGAGCTGGTCGAACCGTTCGGGCAGGCCGATCGCGAAATGTACCTGCACACGTCGCCCGAATTCACGATGAAAAAGCTGTTGGCCGCCGGATTGCCGAAAATATTTCAAATGGCGCGCGTTTTCAGAAACGAAGAGCGTTCCAAGCGTCACCACCCCGAATTCATCATGCTGGAATGGTATCGGGCGAACGCGGATTACACGGTGTTGATGGACGACACGGTCGAACTGGTGCGCGCGTGCGCGGCGGCGTGCGGCGCGAAAGTTTTGAAGGACGGCGATCTGGAGGTTGATCCGTTCAAGGAATGGGAACGCGTTTCGATCGCGGACGCGTGCCGCAAATACGCGGGGTTCGATTTGGAATCGACTCTGCCTGCCGAACCGACGTTGGAACCCGATCCCGCGCCGCTGGCAAAGGTGGCGGAAAAGCTGGGGATTCAGGTGTCGCCCGACGACCGTTGGGACGATATCTATTTCCGCATCGCGTTTGAAAAAATCGAACCGAATCTGGGGCGCGGCGTGCCGACGATCTTGTACGACTATCCCGTGTGCATGGCGGCCTTGTCCCGCAAAAAACCGTCGGATCCGCGCTTTGCCGAACGGTTCGAGGTTTACGTCGGCGACACCGAATTGGGCAACGCGTTTTCCGAATTGACCGACGCGGCGGAACAGCGCCGGCGGTTTGAATACGACATGGATTTGAAAGAAAAGCTGTACGGCGAACGCTATCCGGTGGACGACGATTTCATCAACGCCGTCGCCGCGATGCCCGAAGCGGCCGGAATCGCCGTCGGCGTCGATCGGTTGGTCATGCTGGTCACGGGGGCGAAGCGAATCGAAGACGCGATGTGGGCGCCGGTCGCATGACGCTTTTCAAAAGGCTGTTTCATTCCGGCGTCGGGCTGGCCGTCAAAATCACGGGATTGTCGGAGCAATTCGTTTTGTTCCTGATCATGGGGGGCGTGAACACGGCGTTTTACTACGCGCTTTATTCCCTGTTGATCTATGCCGGACTGCATTACGCGGCGGCGGTCGGCATTGCGACGGTTTGCGGCGTCCTGTTCAATTTCCAAACGTTCGGCCGCGTCGTGTTCAAGGATTTTCAAACTCGTCTGCTGGGGCGGTTCGCGGGCGTGTATGTCGTCGTGTATCTGGCGAACGTCGCGGGGTTGAAAGCGTTGGAGCTGGCCGGATTGGAAAACAAGTACGTCGCGGGCGCGGCGCTGGTGCTGCCGGTCGCTTTGCTGGGATACGTTTTGAACAAGACGTTCGTTTTCAACCGTTCAGAACCGCGACCTTGAAATCGGCGTCCGGCGACGGCGCGTCAAGGTTGAAATCGACGCACGGCACGGTGAACAGTTCGCTCCACCACCGTGTCATTTCCGCGGCGTTTTCGCCGTCGAACCCGATGTAATCCGCGCCGGATTCGCCCGCGCGCATGGCTTCGTCGCGGGTGGCGCACATGACGCCCAACGCGATGCCGTCCGTTTTGCCGCGAATCTTTTTAATGTCGGGGGAATAGGCGACCTGCACGCCGTCCGCCCCCGTTTTCAGCGCGGTTTCGATGTTATCTTTTATAATGAAAGCGACATCCGCGCCCTGAACGGCGTCCCTGAATTTCGCGATGCCGGCCGGCGCCGCGCCCGCCGGATCAAACAGCAGCGCGTCGGGGGATTCGCGTTTCGCGTTGTTGAAAGCGGCAATCAGCTTTTCAATGTTTCCGTCCGCCGGCGCGATCAGATAAAGTCCCTGTTTCATGGCGATTCCCCCGTAAAATCCGTTTGCCTTATTACGTCAGAATCCCGCGCGTTTGTCAACAAAGGGCAAGAACGCTGTTGCACAAAAGGCGCAACGCCTTTATTCTGGACGCAAAGTTTTTAAAACGGGGAACAAAACGGTGAGTTTACAGTCGGAGCTGCAATCCGCCTTGGAAAATTTGGCGCAGGCGGCGCAACGGTTGGAGCAGGCGGCGGAGGTCGTCGCCGCGAAACAGCGCGAGATCGAAACCTTGCGCGGCAAATGCGGCGATTTGCAATCCGCGTTGGACCGCGCGGGACAGGATTTGGAACGCGAACACAAAAACGAATCGGATTTCGAGCGTTTGCGCGCGGAACGCGACGAGCTGATCGCCGTGCGCAACCGGTTGATCGCGGAAAAGAACCAGCTGTTGGGCGAACGCGATCAGTTCAAAAAATTCCGCGAGGGGTGGGCGCGTGAACGTCCCGCACTGATCAAAGCCAAAGAGGACGCCGAATCCGAGGTCAGACGCCTGCAAAACGGCGCGGAAAACGGCGGCGGCGAACGAATCGCCGCTTTGGACGGCGAATTGGCCGCCCTGCGTGCCGAACGGGACGCTTTGAGCGGCGAAAAACAGGTGTTGACGGAACAGAAAGAAAGTCTGTCCATTGAACTGGACGGCGTGAAGCAGGCCTATGACGAATTGAAACGGACGGCGGCCGAAGCGTCGGAGCGGCTGGATTCGACGCTGGAAGAACTGAAGATTTTAAGGGGTTGACCATGGCGGACGTGCAATTATCTGTCGGCGGCAAAAAATACACCGTTTCGTGCGGCGCGGGGCAGGAGGACAGCCTGCTGTCACTGGCCGTCATGCTGGATGAAAAAGTGAATTTCATCAGATCCAGAATGCCCGTTTCCGAATCCATGGGGCTGGTGATGGGGGCGTTGCTGCTGGCCAGCGATCTGACCGAGAAAAACCGCGATCTGGCGGCCGCGCAGGCCGAAAGCGCCGTCGCGCCGGAAGTGTTGAGCCAAAGCGTCCGGCTGATGGAAAAAGTGGCCGAACGCATTTCAGTTGTTGCCGAACGCATGGAAAATGCGTAATCTCTTTGACGGGGGGACGACTTCTCGATTCGTTAGAATCCCGCTGGTACTCGGGGCCAACGTTTTTATTATCGGGAGCTGTCCCTGCGGCGGGTGACGTTCTTTTTCTAGTTCGAAGCCTTGTCCGTATTTACGGCGCCCACCTATACAAAGCGGCCCACGCGACGCGTGTGTTGGTTCGACGGTCACAGAGGTTTCCCCCCTTTTTCAATTCAACGGTGACGGGATGGATTACACTTTTTTAAAAAGGCGGCTGCGCACCCAAGCGGTTCACAAACGATCCGAAATCGCTTTGGATCACGCGCTGTGGTGCGCGCAAGAGGTCGCGCGCCGATTCCGCGATCTTCCTTTACCCGAAAATCCGGTCGTTTCCGCCTATTGGCCGATGAAAACGGAGCTGGATCTGCGTCCGCTGATGGCGTCGCTGTACGCCAAGGACGTGCCCGTCTGCTTGCCCGTCGTCGCCGAAAAGGACGAACCGTTGCTGTTCCGCCGGTGGGAACCCGACGCGCGTCTGGTCGCGGGACCGTATGGCACGGAACAGCCCGATGACAAATACGAAACCATCGTGCCGAACGTGCTGCTGCTGCCGTTGCTGGCGTTCGACCGGACGGGCGGACGGCTGGGGTACGGCGGCGGTTTTTACGACCGCACGGTCGCCCGATTGCGCGAAACGGGAAATCCCGTCGTCGTCGGCGCCGCGTTCGCCGAACAGGAAATCGACTCCGTCCCGTCGGAAGACACGGACGAAAAAATGAACTTCATCCTGACGCAGGATGAAATCGTAAAGGGAATGTGATGCGCATTTTATTTTTAGGGGATGTCGTCGGCAAATCCGGCCGCCGTCTGGTCGCCGACACTCTGCCCGATTTCCGCCGCCGGTACAAGGTGGACTTCGCGATCGTCAACGGCGACAACGCCGCCCACGGTTTCGGGTTGAGCCAAAGCGTCCTGCGCGAATTGCGCGCGGCGGGCGCGGATGTCGTGACATCGGGCAACCACGGTTGGGTCGCCAAGGAAATGCAACCGCTTTTGGATACGGAAAACGACCTGCTGCGTCCCGCCAACTATCCCGCCGGAACCCCCGGAAAGGGCGCGGGGCTGTACCGTCTGCCCGACGGGCGCAGGGTCGCCGTGCTGCATTTGCAGGGGCGCGTGTATATGGACGCGATCGAAAATCCGTTCACAGTCGCCAAGCAATGGACGCAGGCCGTCCGGTTGGGGCGCGATACGCAGGCGATGATCGTTGATGTTCACGCCGAAGCGACCAGCGAAAAAATGGCGCTGGGGCAGTATTTGGACGGATCGGTCAGTCTGGTCGTCGGCACGCACACGCACATTCCGACGGCGGACGCGCAGATTTTGCCCAAAGGGACGGCGTATCTGACCGACGCGGGGATGTGCGGATGTTTCGATTCCGTGATCGGCATGAACAAGGTTGAACCCGTGTCGCGTTTCGTCACCAACAGGGCGAGCGAGAAATACACCCCCGAAAAGGGCGACGCGACCGTGTGCGGCGTCATGGTTGACACCGACGACGCGACGGGGGCGGCTGTGAAAATTCATATGATTCGTTACGGCGGGCGTTTACAGGAATCTTTACCGCCGCTTTAAATGGTGCTAAAAGGGTATCGAAAATAGTTTTAACCGCAAAGACCGAGGAGTGTCATGTCTGGTCATTCACAATTTAAAAACATCATGCATCGCAAAGGCGCGCAGGACAAAATCCGCGCTCGCACGTTTTCCAAACTGGGTCGTGAAATCACGGTAGCCGCGAAATCCGGCTTGCCCGATCCGGCTTACAACCCGCGTTTGCGCGCCGCCATCGCCGCCGCCCGCGCCGAAAATATGCCCAAGGACAACATCAAACGCGCGATTGAAAAAGCCGCCGCCGGCGACGGTGCCGACTATATGGAAATCCGTTACGAAGGTTTCGGTCCCGGAAACGTCGCCGTTATCGTCGAAGCGTTGACCGACAACCCCAAACGCACCGCGCCGATCGTGCGTTCCATTTTCGGCAAAGCCGGATGCGTCATGGGCGAAACCGGTTCCGTCGCGTTCAATTTCCAGCGCGTCGGGCTGATCGAATACCCCGCCGCCGTCGCCGAAGCCGACGCGATGTTCGAAGCCGCTTTGGAAGCCGGCGCGGACGATGTCGAATCCGACGAGGAAACGCACCGCATCCTGTGCGCCCCCGACGATTTGGGCGCGGTTCGCGAAGCTTTGGAAGCCAAGTTCGACACCCCGACCGTCTGCCGTTTCGATTGGAAACCGCTGGTCGAAGCCGAACTGACCGACGCCGAAGTCGCCAAAAAGTTCTTTGACTTCGTCGAAACCCTGAACGACGAGGAAGATATCCAGCGCGTCGCGTCGAACGTTTCCGTTTCCGACGAAATCATGGCGAAACTGGAAGGCTGATTTGGGTAAAACCGTCAGGATTTTGGGGCTTGACCCCGGCTTGCGCCATACGGGATGGGCGGTGATCGATTCATGCGATTCCCGCCTGTCCTTTGTCGCGGCCGGCGTCGCCGATTCGACGGACGCGCTGTCTTTGGCGCAGCGTCTGGCCGAACTGCACCGACAGATCCGGACGGTCATCGCCGATTTCCAACCGGCGGAAGCGGCGATCGAACAGACTTTTGTAAACAAAAACCCCGAATCGACTTTGAAACTGGGACAGGCGAGGGGCGCGGTTCTGCTGGCGCCCGCGATGGCGGACATTCCCGTGTCGGAATACACGCCGAACCAGATTAAAAAGGCCGTCGTCGGCGCGGGGCACGCCGAAAAACGTCAGGTCGATATGATGGTGCACACTTTGCTGCCCGCGGCGGGCAAGTTGCGTCCCGACGCGGCGGACGCTTTGGCAGCGGCAATCTGCCATTCCTATCTGCGCGTGACGGCGGAACGGATGAAATTGTTGGCGGAGCTGGCGAAATGATAGCGAAACTGCGCGGCGTTCTGGACAGTGCGGAGGACGGGTTCGTCATTTTGGACGTGAACGGCGTCGGATACCGCGTGTTCTGTTCGGCGAAAACGCAAATGAAAATGCCCCCGAAAGGGCAGACGGCGACCCTGTTGATCGAAACGCAGGTGCGTGAGGACGCAATTCACCTGATCGGGTTCGCGGACGCCGTTGAAAAAAGCTGGTATCTGATGCTCAGCGGCGTGCAGGGCGTGGGGACGAAGGTCGCTTTGGCGATTTTGTCGGTTTTAAGCGCGGACGAACTGTCCATGGCGATCGCTTCGGGTGATTCAAAGGCGGTCACGCGCGCCCCCGGCGTGGGGCCGAAGCTCGCCGTCCGCATTGTCACGGAATTAAAGGGCAAGGTCGGCAAAATTTCTTTGTCCGGCGCGGACACGCCCGCGGGTGAAATCGCGCAGGCCAAAGGTTCTGCCGTTGACGACGCGGTGTCGGCTTTGGTGAATTTGGGATACGCCCGCATGGATGCCGCGATGGCGGTGGCCAAATCGTTTAAACAACGCGGCGAATCGGCGCAGGTCGGCGATTTGATCCGCGACGCTTTGAAAGAATTCGCCCCATGACCGAAGACAGGATCATCAGCCCCGCCAAACGCAGCGGCGACGAGGATTTCGCCAATATGCGCCCGAAATCGCTGGCCGATTTCACGGGACAGCGGAGCGTTTGCGAAAACCTGAAGGTATTTATCACGGCGGCATTGACCCGCGGCGAAGCGTTGGATCACATTTTGCTGTTCGGCCCTCCCGGATTGGGCAAAACGACGTTGGCGCAGATCGTGGCGCACGAATTGGCGGTCGGTTTCCGCGCGACATCCGCCCCCATGATATCCAAGGCGGGCGATCTGGCGGCGATTTTGACGAATTTGGAAAAGAACGACGTTCTGTTCATTGACGAAATCCACCGCCTGAATCCCGCGATCGAAGAGGTTCTGTACGCCGCGATGGAGGATTTCCAGCTGGATCTGATCATCGGCGAAGGGCCCGCCGCGCGGTCGGTGCGCATTGATTTGCAGCCGTTCACCCTGATCGGGGCGACGACGCGGTCGGGGTTGCTGACCCAGCCGTTGCGCGACCGCTTCGGGATTCCCTTGCGGCTGGATTTTTACGATCCCGCCGATTTGGAAAAGATCGTGATACGCGGCGCGGGCGTGCTGAACACCGCCATTACCGCGGACGGCGCGCGCGAAATCGCCAAACGGGCGCGGGGGACGCCGCGCGTGGCGGGGCGGCTACTGAAACGCGTGCGCGACTTTGCCGCGTTTGAGGGGAAAAAGGAAATCGACGCCGACATCGCCGACCGCGCGCTGAAAAGGCTGGACGTGGACAAGCAGGGGCTGGACATGATGGATCGGCGGTACCTGAACTGCATCGCGCAAAAATACGCGGGCGGACCCGTCGGCGCGGACACGTTGGCCGCCGCTTTGTCCGAAGAGCGCGACACGATCGAGGAAGTCATCGAACCCTATTTGTTGCAACAGGGGTATTTGCAGCGCACGCCGCGCGGCCGCGTTTTGACCGCGCTGGGGTACAAGCATCTGGGATTGCAACCGCCCGCCGGCGACGCGGCCGACCTGTTTGCAAACGCTTGACGCGCGCTATTTTCATCTCCGGCCGTCTTTTTTCACCCCGTGTCAGTGGTGTGACTTTCGTCATTGCTGATTTTAATTCTTCCAATTCGTATTTTTATTGAAAGACGATCAGCTTTCCTTTATTCCTTTTAATTGGAATCATTAAAAGGAAGAAGAAATGCCCTTGACCCTTTCCACGTCCGGCCAATCCGAGAAGGAAGCGACCGAACAGCTTTTGGCAAAATATTTGCGCGGCGCCGTTCACGAAATGCACCGCGTTGACGCCGTGACGCGCCATTTCGGCAAAGAACCGAATCGCGGTGTCGAAGAACACGCGGCCAAAGAATATATGCGGCGGCATCCATTGCGCGTTCCCGACAAGAAAACGGCGCTGGCGTTGGTGGGCGACGCGGAAAAACATTACGCCGCCGAAGCGAAAAAGGCGCCGCTGCACACAAAATTGCATTACGCGATCGGGCAGGTCGGCAAAGCGCGGGTCAAAGCGGCCGTCGTTTGCGGCATCGCCGCGGCGGTCGGATGCGTCGCCGTCGCGCACGGCGCGGATGTCAAGGTTGTTCCGGCCGTTGTGGCCGTCGCGGGCGGCGCGTATATGGCGGCAGATTATTTGCGGATGTCTTTTGAACCGAAAAAATACGGCGACGACGTTTTGCGTAAAAAGGAAATACTGGCGGATTACACGCGCGCGAAACAGGCTCTGTTCGTTTTAAAGCGGATGAAACAAAGCTTGAAACATCAAAAGGACGCGCCCGAACCGGCAAAGGCGACGCCCGATCTGTCGTTTCTTTTATCCAAAAAGGGGACGGCGCGGTAAAAATAAAAAAACAGCTTGAAAATTGGACAAAACGGACTACACTTTTCTGACAGAGTTTCAGGAGGGTGAAGCAATGTCTTTGACTGTTTCAACAAATCGGGCGGCCGCCCCGAAAGAAAACACGGCGGAATTGGTCGGTGCTTATCTGCGCGGCGTCGTGCGCGAAATGCGCAAAGTGGATTATGCCGCGAACTTTTTCGATGAAATGCCGAAACGTTCCACGGAACGGAAAGTCGCGATGAATTATATGAACCGCAAACCTTTGCGCGTGCAAAATACGGCGGAGGCCGGAAAACTGATCGCGGATGCGGAAAAACATTACAAGGCCGAGGCGGGCAAGGCGTCCCTGCGCACCAAAACGGATTACGCGCTGGGGGCGACGTACAAATCAATCGCCGTTAAAACGGTGCTGGGCGGCGCGGCGATGACCGTCGGCGCGGTTTTGGCGGTAAACGGCGCGCGGCCGGAAACGGTCGCGTTGGTCGCCGGCGCGGGAATGGCCGCCGTCGCCGCAGGCGGTTCGATCATCCGCGCGGTGCAGGGGACGGAAGCCTATGAAGCCGACCGCAAGGCGCACGCCCGCGATTTGGATAAATACACCGAAGCCAAAGAGGCTCTGTTCGCTCTGAAAATGATGAAGCGTCAGCTGAAATCGCAGGAAAAGGCGAAATCGGACGGCGTTATCCTGTCCGCGTTGAAATCGCGTCAGACAACGTATTGACAATAAACGGCAAATTTTCAAACGGGCGGAGAGGTCGCTTTCCGCCCGTTTTTTCTTGTAAAATCCGTAAAAATTTTGTCTAATGAATAAAATTGC